>MDTD01035660.1_pt1 | contig 14999 bp, 8 predicted proteins | sample 811221 | NCBI WGS metagenome assembly MDTD01 (sample SAMN05326646, study PRJNA326480) | marine metagenome | isolation source: seawater | place: Pacific Ocean: South West | collected 2011
AGCCAGGTGTCGAAAATCGGCTGGTACGAGAGTCCCACCAACGAGCTACCTTTGAGTGTTTCAAGGACTTCAGCGTCGTCACCCAAAACCTTCTCTTTAAGCGCCTCTGCAACAATGTAGATCTGGTCGTCTCCAGCCTTCTTTGCTTTGACGTAATCAATGTCGGGTCCCACACAGAGTGCCATGTTGCTCGGCAAGGTCCAGGGGGTGGTGGTCCAGGCGAGAATCGCCGTGTTGGACTCGTCTTTGAGAGGGAAGGTGACCGTAACCGCAGGATCTTGGACCGTACGGTAGTCCATATTCGCTTCGAAATTCGAAAGCGGTGTGCCGAGACGAGTCGAATAAGGCATCACCTTATAGCCCTCGTAAACCAACCCTTTGTCCCATAGGGCTTTGAAGACCCACCAAACGCTCTCCATGAAACTTGGGTCCATGGTCTTGTAGTCATTGTCGAAATCTACCCAGCGTCCGAGGCGGGTGATGGTTTTTCGCCAAAGTCCGGTGTAGCGCAACACGATGGAGCGACATGCCTCGTTGTAATTGTCGATACCGTAGGCCTCGATGTCGGATGGGCCGTTAAGCTCCAAGGCCTTTTCGATCTCCATTTCTACAGGTAGACCATGCGTGTCCCATCCAAAACGTCGTTCGATTTTATAGCCACGCATGGCCCAGTAACGGGGGACGATATCCTTCAAAGTTCCAGCTAGAATATGACCATAATGAGGTGTACCGGTCGCAAAGGGCGGGCCATCGTAGAAGACAAATTCTTTGTCTCCTCGAATCGAGCGCTTGAAGACATCCTTCTCGTCCCAAAGGGCGAGGATGTCGGTTTCGAGTTCTGCGAAGTTTGGGTTTGCCTGCGGTTTTTCGAACATGGTCTCGCCTCAGTTCACACGATTGGTCGAAGGATCCGCGCCGGAGTGTAGGCCAGCCTGCGCCGTTGGCAAACAACATCTGCGCACCCCCTGCCATTTTATCCGGGTTGAGGCGCAACTCCGGAGCGAAGCATTGCGCTGAAACCAGCCAAACGTTAAATTGATAGCATCCTTACTCACCGTCAGGAGCACCATGAAAACGTGCCGCAAAATAACGTGGCTTATTGTCTCGCTCATGACCCTTCTATGGGGACTGGGAAACGTCCAGGCCAAGGAGCTATCGGAGGCGGAGAGCAAACGTTTGGGTGAAATTATTACCGAGGCGAAAGAGGCACGAACAAAGGGTGATCTTGAGCGCGTCACCGACTTGTTGCGACAAGCCATCGATATCAACCCTGCGCCGTCTTTTCGTTGGAATTTGGCTCGAATATACGAGGATTTATGCCGATATCCCGGCGCTGCTGAGCAGTTCAAGGTGCTGGAGACCGACAAGGCTGTGAATCAAGAGTTGCGGGACAAAGCAAAGCTGAGGCTCCGTGGCCTTGAACGCTATCTCGCGGGGCCAAGCTACCGCGTGCGTCCTCAAACGGAGGGGGCCTTAATCTACTTGAACGGGACGAAGGTGAAGTCGGAAGCAAATAGCCAGCTTCTTGACGAAAAACTCGGTGGCGGCCCCGCGGGACAGACTTACTTCGTGGAGCTACATACCAAGGGCAGTTTTCGAACCCGTATCCGCGCGTTCGAGGCGAGTCTTGAGCGATGCGTCACTATCGATGACGATCTCGATGCAAGCATTCCGGAACTTGGATTGATACGCATAAATCCAGCTCAACCCATCGCGAGTCTCGAGCTACATTCGGGATTGATGCGCCGCCTTCGTATCCGTGCAGATTTGAGTCAATTACGCGAACTGGAGTTGCCAGGTGGCGAGTATAAATTCGAGGGTAGGACGACGAATGGAGACCTCGTGAGCGGAAACGTGTCATTGACGCCTGGCGCGGTGGTGGAAGTCTCCCTAATGACGAACGCCAAACCTGGACAACCTGTGGCGGCATCGACACCAGCGAAGCCCCTCTTACCAGAACTCGTAACGGTCGAAGGTGGCCACAGCGTGGGTGCGGACACCTGGGGATGGGTCACTACGGGAGCGAGTGCCGCGCTACTTGCCACCGGTATTTGGGCGCGAATTGATGCGGATAGACTCTTCGACCAGTACACGAAGGTCTGGAACGAGACAGTGGTTGCCGAACAAGAATCAGAGGAAGAGATTTGGGAACGATATAGAACCATTATTCGACGCGAAACAACCGCTTGGGTCCTGGTTGGGATCGGTGCTGCAGGTGCTGTGGCCGGAACTGTCATGCTCCTAAATGGGGGTACTTCTACTAAGGGTACGGTTGAGCATCTCGGGTCATCGTTTTCGATTTCGCCTGGTCTCGACGGCTCTGTTCACATGCAACTGAGGTTTTGATGAAAGCTCGGCTCGCCACATTCGTAGTATTCTATCTTACCTCAGCTTGGCTTTCGGTTGGCTGCATCGATTTTGCAGGAACAGGCATGGAGCCCGAGAAATATTGCCAACAGACACACATCCAGGCTGAAGGTTGCAATGACGTAGCATCGCCGTCGGATGCCCTCCTAAAGGATGTAGAGGATGTGAGTACCGAGAAAGATACGTTCTCTTCCCTCCCTGATCTGTACGAGGACGAGCAGGTGGTGAAACTGCCCGACACTCTTTTGGAGCCGGATAGTGCATTGACGGAAGATGTGTCCTCAGATGTTGTGGATGAGGACGTTGTGACGCAGCCGGATTGGATTACCCATACGGGCGGGGGAGCACCCGACCAGCTCAAAGGACTCGAGGCGCTTGAAAATGTATCGATGAAGACCGTTGAGGGCCAGTCTTGTACCTTCCTCGAAACACAGCAGGTCACCTTAAAGGTTGTTCTACCCGGCATCGATCATCCTCATTTTCGAGTCCGCGTGCAGATGGCTCGAATGGAAAGTGCTGCGTCCGGCTCATTTCGTCCTGTGTGGTCGCCACAAGCAGCCACCGGATTGCAGGTCAGGCAAACAGAGAAGAAGCACCTGGTGTCTTCGGAGCTTGCAGGCGTATCGACCGCTCTTTATGACGCGACGCATGCTGTCGAGAAGAAGGTGTACACCGACTATGTATGGGAGATCGAGCGTAATTCAAACGAGCAAACTAATTACGTGAAATTCTGGATCGACCCGCCCAAATCGGATGGGGCTGAATGGGACCCGCCTAATTGGCAAGGGAATGTGGATGATAGCATTGTGGCCGGTGCCTTCATCCAACTGAAAGGGCTGAATACGTGTTGGCGTAAGCTCTACGTCGAGTATCCAACCGAACTCGTCTCATACTGTGGCGACGGTAAAAAGGACGAAGGCGAAGACTGCGAGAATTGCGCGCAAGACCTCGGCGCCTATTGCGAGAACTGCGGGGACAACAAACAGGACATGGGAGAAACGTGCGATACATGCCCTGGTGATATGCCTCCCGGTGAGTGCGATAGTCCGGAGTTGTGCGGAAATGGAGTTCCGGACCCCGGTGAGACATGCGACAATTGCCCAGAAGACATGGCCGTCCCTGAAGAATGCGATGGACAAACGGTGCTTGTAGGTGACTGCATTCCTCTTGTCGATTCTGCGGCAGAGGAATGCTGGTTAATCGCAAACAATGCGGTCTTCGATAGTTCAAATAAAGAATCAAGTTGGGGTGTTTGGTTTACTCCAACGCCTGATGTTGTTGATCCCCCGGTACAGTACACCATCGAAGGACAGGCCTCAGGCGAGTGCATCTCGCTCAATCAAGATCCTGCCACGCTCACATTCACTTTGAATAACGGTGTTACGCATCCCTTGTACAGAGGCCTCTTCTGGAAGAATTCAATTTTTCGGCAGCCCAAACAGCGGGGACAGGCCCTATTCAAGGTGCCAAATGATGTGGGAGATGATGCCGTTGAGAAGCCGATAGCCGTGGTGCATATCCTCCCGGACTTTGAGTGGCCATTTTTCGAGGGGGGAGAAAGTCAAGTGAAGCCGGTTGGAGGGCATGCCTTCACCCTAAAGAAGGGAGATTCCGGATTTGAGCTAGAGGCTGGGGGCACATCGCATGTAGTTGATGTGAAAGCGGGTAAATGGCACATCCTAGACTGGGAGATCGATACCAAGCAGGGGGCTTCAGGTAAGTTGCGAGTATGGCTTACATTGATGGGGAAGGGGCCAAACGATGCGGAGGCAGACGCTGCCGATGATACGGTTCTGTGGGGTCCGGAAATCTATGACATTGTTGGGTCCACGACACCTTGGATCTTCTTCCGAGGACAAGCCTGCCTGAACAGTTTGCACCTCTTTGGCCTGCAGGGTCAGTGCGGGAATGGTGTTAAGGAGGCGGAAGAAGGATGTGATGACGGTAATTCCCAAAGTTGGGACGGTTGCTCAGAAAGCTGCGAGAAGGAAGAGACCACCCTTAATTCTTGCAATGGGGCTGCTCTAGGGCTGACCTGGATCGATCCGGACGGTTCAGGCGCCGATCTAAGTGCAAACGGTCTCAATCCCCTTCAAGTGAAGTGCGAGGAGGATGGTTGGATAGAAATCGCAAAAAATGACGGCGGAACGCTACTCGACGGCGATAAATTTGTATCCGAGCACTACCAACATGGATGGAAGCAGGCGGATAAGTCTTCTTATGCAATCCCCTGCGACGTTGTGGAACGGATAGTCGCTAACTATGGCGTCGAGAAGTCGGACTTCGTGGTGCGATTAGAAATACAGGGACCGGCCTATGATGCTCCCGACTCATACCTCCAAGTGGAATATATGCGCGCCCTAAACAAGGGTATGGGCTTTTGCGAGATGATTACGAAATCCAATGGTGTGAATTATCAGTGGTGGGGCAAGATCGAAAAGAACAACCAGCAGGATCCAGCCTGGCACGTACCTCCCGCAGAAGATGACGGCACTCTCGGTATGCAGTTTTTCACTTACGGCATCCAAAATGACATGCTTCGAGCTTTGGGTGGCAGCAAAGTTGTGGACGGAGATTGGGAAGGTCAGGAAGCGCCGTGGAATTATAAGTCGATGGATCCTGAGCGAATACGGTTACCCCTCTGGGGTAATGCATGGGCACCCGGAGCCTTGGCGTTCGGGGCGTGTCCCGGTGCTACGGGAGATGATATAGCACCTCATATATCGGCTCTTCGCCTCCCATTTAGGCTATCAATCAAGCCCAAAGAGTGGGGTAAGGACCCAATCTCCATGGAAGAGTGGATGGGACATTGTGTCGATGTCGAAGACTAGTGCTGTTGTCTGAATCAGAGAGCTCACGCTGCAAGCGTCTAGCTATCGACTCTTCGGCTTAACTGCCGGATACCCTATGCAGCTCCTGGTAGTCCACTAGGTCGCATGCCTTGTATGTAGGTTAGCACCCGAGATACGTATCGTTCATGAAGACCCGACGGGATCTACCAAAGGTCCATGACCGGTTTCTTCTTTGTCTTCTTCGTTTTGACCGCTCGGCCTGACTTCTTAGCACGCTGGGTTTTCTTTGACCCTCGGGCGCGCTTGTTCGGATTAATGGCCTTTTCGAGTCCTCGTATCTGAGACTCCATAGCCTTTTGGCCCTCCTCCATAGCTTCTAGCGCCTCAGCGGCACCAGGAAGCGAATCAAGTTCCACGTCCTTGTTTATGTCGACTGCCTTCGGGGCAGGTTTGCCTTTGGCTTTACCTGCCGACTGTCGCCGAGCACGTTTCACAGGCTTACGACCAGACGTGGCTGCTCTCTCCTTTTTCATTACCACGTTGTACGGACCTACATGACTACGTTCCACCACGACTGTCTGTGACCGATAGCCATCACGACTCAGACGAACCAAGCGCTTCGCCGTCTTGCCGGTAAATCCAATCGCCAGTGGCGTTTCACCCAGATACTCTCCGCCAATTTCGACGGAGACACCCGGAGGGGTGGTCTTCAACTGGACGTCAACGTTCTCGGTTGATTTTCCACTCTTTGTTGCTGGTGCTGTGCGACCTGCGGAAGTCAGCGTAGAGGGCGCACCCGCCTGTTGGTTCTCGTTATCGTTCGCCACGCTTACCTGGCTGGAATCATCCGTTTCCGCCGTTTTTTTGTCAGTGCTTGTATCGTCTCCGCCACCCAGCACACCGATCAATACAACCGCCAGCAATGCAGCGGCTAGCGCTGCAAAGAGCACGAATTTGTTGCCTTGTGCCTCTCCCTTGTACGCGGCCTCTTCTTTGACGAAGGTGCTCAAATCCACGGAGGAGGTGTCGGATGGTATTTCCGGACCCGTCATAAGAGGATCTGACACAAGCGGCTCGTCCGTACTCATCGCCACCATAGTCGCGGCGGAGGCGACCACTTGGGCCTCGTCCGTACTCATTGCAGTGCCCGTCTTCAAACTCTCATCTGTACGGCCAGAAAGGAGAGCTACGTTGCGGTCACTCCGGCGTTTTTCAAGGGGCGTTGCTTGCTCATGTGTCGTCGCCGAAAGCATGATTTTTTTCACGTCGACGGATTTTCCTACCGCGAGCTTCTTTAGCACTTTAGCGACAATACGCGCATGTGGTGGTCGCTCCGTCTTGTGGCGTGCAAGTAGGCAGCGATGCAGGTCACGCAATGCTTGTGTTGGTGGGTTGCCATCGCACAAGAGTTCGGGAAGCTGTGGCCGCTTACCGGTTAGGTGCAACGTCACGATACTGAGTCGGTCCTCCGACCAAAACGGAAGCCTTCCGGTGAGGCATTCATGAAGTATGCAGCCGAGGCTATATAGATCGGCCCGCTGGTCGATTCCTTCACCGAGGATCTGTTCCGGGCTCATGTAGGGTGGCGTTCCCACGGTCATTCCTGTGCCGGTGAGGGTGCCGCCGCTGTCTTGGTCGCGAACAACTTTCGCAATTCCAAAGTCGAGAACTTTCGCTTGGAGTTCACCGTCGGAGAGCACGCGAACACGAATGTTTTGTGGTTTAAGGTCTCGGTGGATAACGCCTTTTTCGTGTGCTTCGACCAATCCCGCTGCGACTTGTCCCAGAATGGCGCATGTTTCTTCTTCCGGAAGCGCATGCCGCTCATCGATCATGTCGGTTAGCTCGTATCCGTCCAAGTACTCCATCGCGATGTAGGGAACATTGGTCGCTGGATCGATGCCAAAATCGTAGGTCTGAATGACATTCGGGTGGTCTAACTGGCTCGCGGCCCGGGCTTCACGGTAAAATCGTTGAACCAGTCGATATTCGTTCAAAAGCTGCTTCTGCAGGGTTTTGATCGCCACCGTTCGGTCCACTGAGAGTTGCGTTGCCTCGTAAACCGATCCCATCGCTCCACGTCCGAGTACCTTTTCGATCCGGTAACGGTCGGCGATCACCATACCCTCTGTGAGCGTCTCATCCCCCTCTTCCATCATAGAGAGTTCGACGGAGGGGACGTTACATTCTACGCACGAGAGATCATCCATCGCCTTTTCGCATAACGGACAGACTCGAGACAGCTTGGGCATGGTGACACATTCCTGAAGGGAAATTTCTGCGCACTCATACTCGCCCAAGAGAGAGTTTGTTTCAAGGCTTCGGCCGCACTTCGAACCTTCTAATCGAGAGACCGCTACGCCCGAGATAACCACGATGCTCACGCCTGGCGTTACAGTGATCCCCTTGTGAATCGATGGATGCTTTCCGAGACGATGGGCAACGCGGTATCATGGGGACGTGAGGACGAATGTATACCAGGATTTTTTGAACGAGGCCGTCGATGCCGAGTGAACGGATATACCTGCGTATGCAGTGCAATCAGGCCTGCACTTACTGCACGGATCACTGGTCCTCAGACAATCCGGTTCATGTGGGGCCGAAGGCGATTGCTTCCCGGGTTACTGAGGCCGTGTCCCGAGACGTGGATGAGGTTATCCTGACAGGCGGAGAGCCAACGCTCTTACCTGGATTGGAAGGTGTGGTGTCTTTTCTTCGAGATAATGGCACCAAACGAATTGTCCTTGAGACGAATGCCACGCTTCTGAACTCGGAGCGTGTTCAAACGCTTCAAGAGGCGGGACTGACATTGGCCCGTGTGAACCTCAGCGGATGGGGAGACCGCCTCGATGCCATTACCGGGGATCCCGGCGGGTTTCAGAAGACACTGCAGGGGTTGGAGGCACTGTTAGAAGCCGGAATCTCAGTCCAACTAGCCTGCGTTGTCTCGCGTTCTACGGTCGACTCGTTGCCTGAAGTACCCCTAAAGTTGGCTGAGCACTTTGGTTCACTTGCGGGTATACGTGGTCTCTGGGTCAATGTACCGACTGAGACACCCAATCCAATTGAGTTGTTAAGCCTGGCGGAAGCAGCAAAAGGCTTACAAGCCTTAGACCGAGCTGCGCGTGGTGTAGGGCTTCGACTTCAACTGAATCCTGAAAGCCCGATTCGACCTTGCATGCTCGTGCCTACAAGCCGTTACGCGCATCTATTTTCGATGACTCCGGGGGGCCGATCCTTCGAAGGTTACGACTATACCGATGCCTGCGGTGATTGCATGGTGAAAGATCGATGCCTAGGGCTTCACCAAGCCAGTACGAAGCGCTTGGGGATACCCACCATGGTCCCGATATCATCGGATCGAATGCGCCGCCGACTCTCCCTGCGGTCATCGCTAGAGGATCAGATCGAGGCCGAGTATTTAACTCGGGACCGACGCCGCGGCACGGATGGAATCACGCACGAAGATTATATCGTGCGCGTGAACTTCAGTTGCAATCAAGCCTGTCGATTTTGCTTCGTTTCAACCCATCTTCCCGGTGCGAAAGACGCAAAGATTCGGGCTGCACTCGAAGAGGCTGGCCGCGCGAATGCGCGGATTACGTTTTCGGGGGGAGAGCCTTGCCTCAACCCGAATCTCGTCGATTACGTAGCCCTGGCCCGTTCTCTCACCGATGCACCCATTGAACTACAGACCAACGCAACACGCTTAGGAGATGCGGAACTGTCCAGGCGCCTCGTTGAGGCTGGAGTCGACGAAGTATTTATCTCCCTTCATGCAAGCTATGCGGAATTAAGTGACCGCATCACAGATGCTCCGGGTACCTTCAAGCAAACGGTGGCAGGAATCGACGTCATAGCGCCCTTGTCCAAGCGGACAACACTGCACTTTGTTATCTGCCAAGATAATGTGGCGGACCTCAAGCCTTGGGTGACGTGGGTTGGTAAGCGTTGGCCTGGTGTCTCCATTAACTTCTCGTTCGTCGGCTTCATCTCCGACGTTGTTCCGCGGGACAAGGCAATGCTTCCACGATACTCGGATGTCTTACCGACCCTCGAGGCAAGTTTGGTGGATGCGCAGGAGTTGGGACTCCATGTGGGCCGGTTTCACAGCATGTGCGGTATCCCGTTATGCCTCGCACCCGACGTGACTAAATCCTACATGACTCTAACGGACGTGGATGAGTCTCTTTCCGCCAGCGAGTTCGTTAAACCGAAGCCCTGCCAACAATGTTCCCTAAGTTCCAAGTGCTTTGGAATTCGACGTGGATACGCCTCAATGTATGGCACTGACGAATTGAAGCCTTTCGAGTCATCCACCCTCTAAGGCTGCATCCGTAGAAGCTTCCGGGTATACTCAAAACTCGATTTTGGGGGGAAGGCCTGTGCTCAGGACTCGCTTACAGTGGTGGTGTCTAGCTTTAAGCGTCGCTTTAGCGGCCTGTGGAGACGATGAGAAGTCATTGGCGGATGCCGCCGTCGCTGCAGATGTTTTGCAGATATCGGATGCGGAAAACTTGGTCGATACTCAGGCTCTCGACGCCAATGAGGTCTCGTGCCGACCGACAAGCCGATGGTCAGAGGGAATCAAGGTTTTCGCCGAGGTGACCACTGACTGGAAACTCGCCGAGATGGGTGTCGACGGGCGAAGAATGAGTGTCGGGGACTTCAATGGGGATGGATGGCCGGACCTTATCGTGCGAAGCGGCAGCGCAAATAAGGATTACGCTCCAGGCATCTGGCTCTTGAAAAACACAGGCGAGAAGACATTTGAGGATGTGACTGAATCCAGCGGCCTCTTGAGGACGAGACAGACGTTCGATCCGATTCGCTCACGCCCGTGCGAGATCGCCACGTGGGCAGACGTGGATAATGATGGAGATTTAGACGCTTATTGTGGTTTCGCGACAAAAGACGAGACATCCGCAGACGGTGAAACAAGCGAGGTGATGCTCAACAACGGCGACGGGACATTTAGTCTGGGGCCGGAGGGAAGTGAGCTTCGGGCCCCGGCCATGATCAACTCGCCAAACGGAGCTGCATTTACAGATTTCGATCGCGATGGAAACTTGGACGTCTTCGTTGGACACCATGACTACGTACCGGAAGGGGGAGGCATGGTGCCTATCACGGATCGGCTCTACCGCGGCGATGGTCAAGGAGGGTTTGAGGAGGTGACTTGGGAGGCAGGGCTCCAAAGCTACGGCTGGAATATTAGCATTTCTCAGCTTAACGCTGCGGAAGGACACAGTTGGTCGTGGTCAGTAGCGGCATGCGATTTGAATAACGATGGGTTCCCTGAACTTCTGTCGGGAGCGTATGGACGCGCACCAAATCATCTGTGGCAGGCGTACAGTATTGGGCCGGGTGAGGTGGGTTTTTTCAATCAATCCGTGGCCTCAGGTTACGCGTACGACCACCGCGAGGATTGGAGCGATAACTGGAGTGCACAGTGCTACTGCCAAGAGAATCCCAGCGCCGAAGGTTGTACGCCGGTTCCGCCCATTGATGGGCAGGTGTGCGCGGGGTTGAAGCAGAGTTTCGGTGATAATATGCGCTGGAATCACGCCTCCGATAGGGAGTCCTGGCGGTTAGGCGGTAACAGTGGGACCACCGTTTGTGCCGATATCAATAACGATGGATTCCTCGACCTCTTTACCACCGAGATTGTGCATGCGGACGTCGGAACAAGCTCAGATCCGTCCGAAATCTTGGTCAATCAAGCGGAGCCCAATGTCCGTTTTGAGCGACCGGGAAATAAGGAGACTGGCCTTTATCGAGAGGAGGAGGCTTCCTACTGGGACCATGGTGACATGACTGCGGCTGTATTCGATTTCGACAACGATGGTTGGGTCGATATCTACATTGGAGCGTCGGATTATCCAGGCAATCGGGGGCTTCTCTTTCACCAGGATAGCCCACTATCGTTTCGCAGCCTCGCGACCAGTGACTTCTTCGAGCACAACCGAAGTCATGGCATTGCCGTGGCTGACTTTGACCGCGATGGGGACCTGGACATCATTGTGGGCCATTCCCATATGCGGTGTAATCCCAACGGTGCAAACGACTGCTATCCAACCACCCAGGTTCGCATGTTTGAGAACGTAATTGGGCACGAGGGGAATTGGCTGCAACTCAAGCTCGAGGGGGCAGAGGGAGCAAACCGCGGCGCTGTTGGTGCGCGCGTGGAGGTGACAGCAGACGGCGTCACTCAGACCCAAGAGGTTCGCGCTGGGCATGGTCACTACGGCATGCAACACGATATGGTACTGCATTTTGGTTTGGGTTCGGCGTGCCAGGCGACTGTAGAAATTCAATGGCCTGGAGGCACGGTGACGACGCAGAATCTTTCTCTCGACGGCAATGCGCGATACCACATCGTCCAGGGTGAAGATGAGGTTGTCGTCACGCCTTAAGTTCGTGCGCTAGCCGAACTTCATTGTCGTAATCGCTCTTCCACGAGGGTTGTAGGAGAGGCCACTTATACTGGACATCGCGTTTTCCATCGTCCAACTGGCGACGTTTTTCACGCTCTGACCAGCCAGATCGCATCAGGACCAAACGAGGGGCATGGAGCCGGCCAGATGTTCGTTTAGACTGGTATTCACCGTTAAGCTGGGAGAGCGTTCGGTCAAATAGGCCCAAGAATTCGTCGAGCACTTGAGGTGGTTCGGAGCCCTCGAACTCAACCAAAAGGTCGTATCGCATCGTATTGACGTCAGGAATCAGGCAATAGCAATCGATGTTAAGCAGGCTTTGTTTTTCGGCTTGCCCTAATGCCGACATGACCTGAGTCACATGGAGCTTTTCACCCGTTAGGTTAACGACGTCGCGGCCCTTACGAAGAAAGGAGACGAGGGGGCCGTCATTGTGGAAACCTTCGACACGAATAATATCGTTAATTTTGTATCGGTAGAGACCACCCCGGGTCGTGATAAGGATCGAATAGTTTTCGCCTGCACGAAGTTCATGAGCTTCGAGAACGGTAGGTATCTCGCTATCGACTTCGTTTTCAGGAATGAACTCATAGAAATTCACCTGAGTGGCGAGTATTCCAGCCGCCGACTCATCCCGGAAGGGTAGGGCCATTGTCGCTTCAGATGCTCTAAAACCTGGGTCGCGTAGAGCCACATCTTGCCCAAAAAAGTCTCGAAGCCTGCGAGCTTGCAGACCGGCGCTGCCGCCAAGCCAACAACCCAAGACGCGAAGGTTTGGCCAGACATGCATGGGTAAGAGGGATCCGTGCAACTCGAGGATACCGCTGAGATACGAGGCTCGCGACGGGTTTGGTGCAAGGTGTTTCGTCAGTGAGTCGAGGATTGCCTGGTCGCGATGTGATATCTTGAAGACAGACTCAAGATCAGGGCCAAGCGTACCAGTTCGAATACCCTCAATGATGAACGCACTGTGGTTGATGCCGATTTCCGCGAGGCGTAGCCACGTACTGGGGTTGGCGGTGAGTGCAAGCGTGATGTCCTTACTCATGGCAAAGCGCATCAGGACCGTGTAACGCAGGTCATAGTTCTCGAGCAGCATGACCTCGTAAGGAACGGCGTATGACCGTCGAAAGAGCCAGGGTGCCGTTTGATAGGTCAAGCCTGTCATCGAGCCATAAGGAAGACCGCCCTCGGTTCTACCCTCAATGGCAGGGCTAACCGGCATGAAGCAGTAGCCCTCAAAGGCGGATGGGTACGCATCATAGACCGAGCTCAGCCAAGCCCTGCTCGTATCCGCTAGATCTCGCCTAAAACGTGTGGTGATGGGAATCAGCTTCGGTCCACCGGTGGTACCACTCGTTGTTGCGAGCATGAAGGGGGATTCACGAGTAAGGACCCGCTTTTCTCCTGCAATTATCTGCTCTACGTAGGGGCGAAAGTCTTCATAATCACGTATTGGGACACACGCACGGTAGTCTTCAACATTTCTAATACTTGAAAAGTCATGCTCTTTGCCAAATACGGTGCCGGCATTGTCTTGAAGAATGCTCGCGAGTAAGGAGCGTTGGACCGCTTTAGGTCGAAGGGAAGCCTGTTCGAGCGCATTGCGGGCTCGTCTTCCGATAAAGGGCATCAAGGCTTTCAGAAGGTTCGGCACAGGTTCCAGCCGGAAATGACGTTTTCATGAGGCGTCGCGATGGACGTGAGGGAGCCTAACACTCGAAGGTCTTCTCGTTAACTCGAACTTGAGTCCTTCACGAACGGTGGGGAAGTTGCATACTTTTTCTCGGCATGCGACCAAAGAGTCAGGGCTAATACTGAATAAGTCCTGAGGAAACCGTCAATGATAGTGAACGAGGCTGTTGAGGTCGCGGGGGACAGGCATCACACACGCCGCCTCGTGGTTACCTGTGAGCATGCGAGTAATCGGTTGCCAGCACCGCTGGAGGCTCAAGGCGAGGATAGTAAGTGGCTCGAGACCCATTGGGGGTGGGACCCTGGAGCTGCCGCGGTCGTTAGGGATCTAGTCAGACGTAAAGCCTCTGTGGCAGTGCTGAGTCGCTTTTCACGCTTAATCTGTGATCCGAACCGCTCGCCTGACGAGTTTGATTGGATCCGCGAGGAGTGCGAGGGGTATGCCCTGTCGTTCAACAAGGAAATTACGCCGGAAGAGCGTGCGCGGCGTAAGGTGACCTATTACGATCCTTATCACGATGAAATCGATCGTTGCCTGAGTGAGCGACTGTCTCGAGGAGGCGATGTGCTCCTCTTTTCCGTCCACTCGTTTACTCCGAACTATATGGGCAATATTCGAGAGATGGAGATCGGCGTTCTCTACGACAGGTTTGATCCGGTTGCCGAGCGTTTTGCGGTACACCTGCGCGATCAGGGGTTTATTACGGCACTTAACGAACCCTACTCTGGGAAGGACGGTCAAATCTTCTCGGCGCAACACCATGGGCACCGCCATGGCGTCATCTACTTGGAATTGGAAATACGACAAGACCTGATCGATACCCCTGACAAGGTCACCGACGTTTCCTCGCGGCTATGCGACGCATTGACTGAGCTTCAGATTCGCTCGCGCAATCGTTAGGCACCAAACACAGTGTGGTTCTTCAATGGAAGGGCACGACTTGGCGGTTTAGCCTCGCCTCTCTAGTAAGAGCACCAAGGTATTGTCGCCTTAGCTGTCCGACCTTGTGAACGCTGGCATATTTTTACGTTTGCCGCTTTGGAGCATGAGGCTGTTCCTGTGATCTTGCATCCCCGCGCACGACATTCCTTACGAGAGCCACGACACTGTTTTGCACCGGTACAGCTTCCCGTGGAATTACCGGCACACATTAGGCAGGTTTCTGCACTTGGGTAACTCGCGATGCTCTCGTATGTTGGCTTGAGGGGAGCCGCACACTTTTGGACGTTGGCGGCCTTGGAGCAGGACGCTGTTCCCGTAATTTTACATCCCTTTTTGCGGCATTCGGCTCGTGAGCCTTGGCACTGTTGCTTTCCGGAGCACGAACTTGTCGAGTTCTTGGCGCAATTAAAGCAAGTCTGGGCGGATGCACTGCCTGCGAAGACGAAGGTGCATAGAATAAGCGCTGCAGCGCAACAAATAGTCATTAGAAAGCGTTTCAAAGCGAGTCCTTTGATTGGCTGAACAATCCCAACGCATCGAGCGAGCACCGAGAGTAGGTGTCACGTATGCCCAGTGTCAACGAGGAGGTGTGAACACAGATTCCACGTTGTTGACTTTGGTTGTACTCAGGAGCATCGCTCCGACGAGTGCTATTAACGAACCGATTGGCACATACCAGGGCCAAGCTAGATTGCTGAAGGTGCCGTCGGAGTTGGTCCAATAACCGTGCATGCCGGTCCAGGCGATGAGTCCACCTATCGCAAG
>MDTD01062500.1_pt1 | contig 14999 bp, 10 predicted proteins | sample 811221 | NCBI WGS metagenome assembly MDTD01 (sample SAMN05326646, study PRJNA326480) | marine metagenome | isolation source: seawater | place: Pacific Ocean: South West | collected 2011
ACATATGGAACCTGAAATGATTAGATATCTTATTGACAATAAAGATAAAGACACTTGGGTTGCATTTCAAACTAACAACTGGTATGATATACAATCACATATTAACTGTTCACCTAGTTTAGAATATTGGAAAGAGGAATTGAACTTAGATTGGGTTGCTCTTGAAGATAGTATCAAATATGAATGCTACGATAGGTATATGATAATTGGAAAATAAAATTGTATTTAGTATCCACATTGATATTCCAGAAGAAAGACTTGATAATCCAGGTTGGTGGGAAAATGGTGTTCAGGTAACTACAGATAAAAGTAAAGTTACCAAACTTGCATTACTTAATAATGCAGAACGTATACAAGAAAGTCAACGGAAATATGCAAACAGTATTGGAGCAGATTACAGATTGTTTCAATATGATAGTTATTACAAAAACTTTTACGATGAAATAAAAGTTGACTATCCTGAGATATCAGAGTACGATATAATAAACTTTTTTAAACACCGTGTATTGAGAGATATGGCTGATGAATACAAGTACGTGTGCTATATGGACTTTGATGTTATACCTAACACTAACGATTGTATTTTTGCATCACACAACGTAGAAAATATGTTAGCTGTCGCAGAAATGAATCGGCTTGCTATCAAAGGTAAAATAATTAAAGCAGAAGATTATAATGCTTGTATCCGAAATCCAGCAAGTAAGTATTGGAATACTCATGCTTTGCTGATGGAGGAAGGTTATGATCCTGAGAACGATGTCTTCAATACTGGTATTATGGCAGGATCTTCTGAAGTAATAAAAAAACTAGATTACTTTAAAGATTTTGATTATGTAATTAAACTTATGACTCAAGTTAAACATGACGAGTTCTCAATGTATCCTAAGAACATACAAAGAGTGTTCAATTATGATAACGAGACTGTGTTCAGTTTTTGGATTAAGTCAAGACAAATTGAAATACAGTATATGGATAAACTTTGGCATTGGATAGTTGATGAAACTATCACTGATCCTAAGCATATGGATCCAAAAGCAAAACTTTATCACTTCATAAATAAACGTATGGACTGGGCTTTATAAAACATATAAATAGATTCAAACTCGTTTTAAAGAAAGTTTGAATATGGCCCAGTACGAAGAATTACAGATTGATAAAGGATCGGATATTACGATCAAATTAGAGTTAGAAGATTTAGCAGGCAATGCAAAAAACCTTACTAACCATACAGTCGCTGGAAAGATAAAGAAAACCTACAACTCTTCAGACAGCGATGCAACCACCTTTACAACTGAAGTTATGGCTCCTGCTACTAGTGGGATAGTAAACCTTACTTTAACGAATACTCAAACACAAGCTCTCAAAGCAGGGAGACACGTATATGATGTTGAGATTTCTTTCGTAGATAGTAATGCACAAACAGTGATAGAAAGAGTCCTTGAAGGTACATTAACAGTCACTCCTTCCGTGACATAACTTTAAGGAAACCCAATGAAAGTAGTTGTTGGTCAAAATACAATTGTAAAAAAGATTACCGTTGGGACGCCTTTACGGGTTGGCTCTGCTGCCAATGGATCCTTAACTGGATTAGATGATGTAAATGGTTCTATCAATTTAGCCCATGGCACAATACTTAAATTTGACTCTGCCAGCAATAAATTTATTCATACAACATTAGATTCTGCTATTGGATCCAATCTATCAGTAATAGACAATGGTGGTTTTGGATCTTTAACTTATGATTCTGCAACAGCTACAATTACGTATGCTGGAATAGATTCAAGTACAATCACAGGATTGTTTAGTGCAACAAGTTCCAATTTAGGTTCTGTAAGTATAAACAATGGAATTATAAGTTATGTTGGTCCAACTCAATCGCAAATAAGATCAGTTTTTCAAGCTGGTGGTAATTTAAATTATGACTCTGCTTCTGGATTATTTTCAGTTACAATTCCAAGTACTTCTGCTTCCTTTGATAGCGACTTTGCAAGTAAGACCACAGATAATCTTACAGAAGGTGGAACTAATCTTTATTATACAGATTCAAGAGGTAGAGCTGCCTTATCTGTAAACGATGCAGGAGGGCTTGGTTCATTATCATATGACAGTCCAACAGGTGTCTTTACTTACAATGGTCCAACAACTTCAGATATTAGAAACCAGATTGTTGCTGGTACAAATATTACATATGACTCATCCACTGGTGTTATATCAAGTTCTGGAATACAAGCATCAGATGTTCGAAACCAACTAGTAGCTGGTCCAGGAATATCTTATGATTCTGCAACTGGTGTAATAACTAACACAGCTTCAGATACTACAAGGTCTGATTCATCAGTACGAGCATTGATATCAGCTGTAGATGCAGGAGGATTTGGTTCCTTTTCATACGACTCAGGATCAGGTATACTTACATATACTGGAATAGATTCTGCAGCAATAAGAAGTGTGATAAGTGCAGGTGGTGATCTATCATTTGATGATGCTACAGGTGAAATATCTTTTACAGAAACTGCTAATTTTGATAGTGCAAAAGCTCGAAGATTATTTACAGTTCAGCATACTGGTTTTGGAGGTTTATCATATGACTCTACTACTGGTGTTTTTACACATACAAGTGCAACTGATTCTAACTTTAGAAGAGCATTATTTGTAAGTGATTCTGGTGAGACAGGCTCCTTAACATATGATAGTGTATCCGGTGTATTTAACTATGCTGGACCAAGTAGAGATTCTATAAGATCAATATTTTCTGCAGGAGAAAGTGATGGATCTCTAGGTCAACTTAGGTTTGATTCTTCTTCAGGTAACATTACATTAGCCTTAGGTGTTGATAGTATTAGAAGTCAATTCTCTACTGTAAACACATTCACATTTGATTCCTTTCATGGTATATCATATGACTCAGCGTCTGGTGTGATTAGTTATAAAGGACCTTCACCAGTAAACTTCCGTGGAATGTTGAGTTTAGATTCAAGTATAAATCAAGATTCTTCGACTATTGTAGATAATACATTACGAACTGCATTTGGTAAATTTAATTACATTCAAGGAGACTCAGCTCTATTTGGAGGTAAGTTTCAATATTTTGGTCCTGAAGCAGATTCTATTAGACAAGCCTTTGTTGGCTATCAAGGTATAAAGTTTGATCCAACAACAGGTTTTATTTCGATTGATAGTAATGGTTCAGCGACTATCAATAATTTAACTGTTAATAATTTAGCTGCATTAGTTGGTACATCTCAATTTGCTAATGTAGTTACATTTCAAGACTCAGTAGTTTTCTTTGGCGATATTCACACTAACAGAATTACAAACCACGCTGATAGTGGTGATTCAAGTATTACTATTGATCCAAAAAATGATAAGGGTACTCAAGGTACTGTTCGTATTGCTGGTGGTTTACAAGTTAAAGGTGATTCAGCTGGATCTGGTCCTGGATCTAAATTTATAGTTGAGACTAACACTGCTAGTTTTACATCATTAAGACCAGTTATAGCTTCAGGGAAAAATGATTCTAATTCACTAGATGGTGGTGGTTTCATTATAGGTGGATTACCTGATCCTGTCTTTATGTTGTATTCTAAAGACAGTAATCAATTCTTATTCAGTAGAGGTATAACAACTAGAGGACCATTAATTGGTCCTACAATTGATAGAATTGATTCTGCAATTGATGCCTTACCAGATTCTGCACAAGTAAGAGGTTTAATATCTACAGATGGAAATGGTCTCAGTTATAATTCGACTACTGGTGTTATCTCTTTTGATAGTTCTGCTGATGTCACAGTCAATACATTAAGAGGTCCTGCTAACTTTATAATAGATCCAGCTGCTGTTGGAGACAACACAGGATCAGTACAAATACTTGGTAACTTACAAGTTGAAGGTACAACTACTACAATCAACTCTACAACAGTTTCCATCAATGATAAGAACTTAGTATTAGCTGATTCGGCTCCTAATCCAGCAGCTGCAGATAGTTCAGGATTGTACATTGGAGGAGCTGCTGCTACATTCTTATATAAAGCAGCAGATGATAGATGGGTAGCAAATAAACCACTACAAACTAATCAAGTATATGCAGATAGTTTTTATGGTACTATTAGTAGTATTGCTAACTTTTCTACAGATAGTTTATCAGAGGGTCCAACTAATCTTTACTATACTGATACAAGAGTACGAGCAGCTATAAGTGGTGGAGCTGGTCTAACATATGTTCCAGGTACAGGTCAGTTCTTAATACCTTCCTCAGGGGTTACATCAGGTGTATATGGTACTTCAACTACAGTCCCTCAAGTAACAGTAGATTCATTAGGGTTTGTTGATAGTGTTGGATTGATTCCAATATCAACTGTTAATAATATTTCTTTTGATAGTGCAACAGGAATATTCTCTGTAACAACAGCTACTGAAACATTTTCAACTCCACTTGCTTTGGATCCATTCTCTACTGATTCATTATCAGAAGGATCAACTAATTTATATTTTACTACTCAAAGAGCAAGAAACTCAATTAATGTTGGAAGTGTACAATTAGGTTATGATTCTGCAACAGGACAGTTAACATATACTCAAGGTAACACTGATTCTGTAGCAGAAGGTACTAATAATCTTTACTTTACAGATGCAAGAGCAAGAGCATCATTACGAGTTAGTGATCAAGGTGGAAGTGGTTCTTTAACATACGACAGTGCCACTGGAGGACTTGTATACGTAGGGCCAAATAAAGAAGATCTCAAAACAGTCCTTGCCACATTCACTCCAGATAGTCTTGGTGATCTTCGATGGGATCCAAATTATGGGTTCAAAGCTGACAGTGATCTTATAATGAATAAAGATTTAATTGTAGGAGATAGTATAAATACAAGTGTCGACTTTATGATGATGTATAGTGGTTTAAACGATGGTTTAAGAAAAGTTACATTGAGTACTTTAAGCTCAAAAATTGGTGGTGGCGGTGGAGGAGCAGGCGGAAGTCTGTTTGGATTTATCAATTTGTAAAAAACTTTTTATTATAAATAAAGAATAACACGAGTTAAGAAAGATAGATTATGGCTTTATTCACAAATGGATTAGCTGCTAATGTTGGAACAACAGAACAAACAATATACACAGCACCGACAGGTGCAACAGGTGTACATTTAGTTGTTGGCGCCATAGCTACAAACATTTTAGGTTCAGCCTGTCCAATTAACTTGAAAATGGAAAGAGGAGCAACTACAATTCATCTTGCTTACAATAGACGAGTACTTCCTAATGATACAGTAGATCTGTTAATGGGTACTAAAATAACATTAGAAGCAAATGATGTAGTAAAGATATCAGCTCCAGTAGATAATGCTTTTAGTGCAATTCTTACGATTACTGAGGAAGTCTTAGGATGAGTTATGGGCATGATAATCAAGGTGGTATATATGATGGTACTAGTTATAGTGATAAAACCTTTTATGGTTTTAAACTAGATGATAGTTCTGGTGATTGTTATGTTACAGTAATAAGATCTGATGATAGCACACCAATTGAATTGCCCACATGGGCAAATGCTGGATATATAGACTCAGCAGCTGAATCTGCAGGGATAAGCGCCCAGCCAGGAGAATATAAAAACTATTTGTTTTCGACCGATGCGATGACATTTAGATTTAACAACACAACCGGACATCTAGAAATGGTTGTCTTTTAATGAATTTGGAGTAATTATAAATGCCAACTATTATTGATCTAGGTAAATTACGATTCCAGTTTAAGGGAGCTTACAGCGCTGGTACTCAATACGAGTTAAACGATGTTGTAAAGTATGGTGCAAATTTATATGTTTACACTAATCCATTAAAATCAACTGGCAACACACCAAGCTCAGGATCCACTTATTGGGATCTGATGATCGAAGGATTTAAGTTTGAAGGAGTTTGGGATTCAGCAACAACTTATAATGTTGGAGATGGATTCTCATACGGTGGGAATGTATACGTAACATTAAAGAATAGTATTACAGGTTTCTATCCAACAGGTGGATCTGATTCTAACTATTCAACATTTATTGATGGTTTACAATTTGAATCAGATTATAGTCCAACAGCTGCCTATCAGAAGAATGATATTGTAGCTTATGGTGGTAAATCTTACATTGCTATAACAGATGAACCAGGCGGTATAGTTGGCAAAAGCCCGGTTGATGCTTCTTATTGGCGTACCTTTTCAGAAGGTCAAGAATTTAAAGGAACTTATAGTGGTGGTTCTTTTTACAAACCAGGTGATGTAGTACAACAAGGTGGTAATCTTTACATATCATCTGATAGTCATGGACCTGCAGACTCAGTTGGAACAGGAGGATGGTCACTATACTCAGAAGGTTTAACATTTAAAGATTCATATAATTCTGCCACACTATACTATGATAATGAAGTTGTGACTTTTGGTGGTGGTCTTTATGCTGCTCAAAGAGATAATGTAAAAGGTGTACAACCTGATTCTTCTAATACTCTTTGGTCTGCTCTAGCATTATCACAAACTTATAGAGGTGATTATTCACCAGGTACTCTTTATAATAAAGGAGACACTGTAACTTGGGGAGGTGCTTACTATTTAGCTACTAGTTCAGGTACTGCAAACTATCCTGAAACAAGTCCTCAGCAATGGACAAAGATGTCTTCAAGTATTCAGGTTAGAGGAGACTGGGCAGCTGGTACTCTTTATTACAAAGACGATGTAGTACAAAGAGGTGCATCAAATTATATTGCTAATGTAAGACATACAGCTGCTGGTACTTTTGATAGTGACTCAGCAAGTTGGAATGAATTCAATAGAGGCTCGAGATTTAGAGGCGTATATGATAGTGCTGCAATATATTTAAAAGATGATGTTGCTACATACAGTAACAGTTCGTATATTTTAGTTGCAGACTCTATTAATGCATCAGGAGACTTTACAGCTGAATTGACAGCTGGTAGTTGGGCTCTATATGCTGCAGGTGGATCATCAGTTCTTCCATCTCTATCTGGTGGAGCAGATGCTAAGAAGTTTCTAAGCTCACAAGATGGTACAACTTACGCTTGGGCTTATCCAGGTAAAACAGCTAATGTTTATTACGTTGCAACAGATGGAACAGATGATTCTGATCTAGGAACAACAATTGATGGTGCATGGAAAACAATTAAGTTTGCTATGGAAAATATTACAGGTCCAGCAACTGTATACATCAAAGAGGGAACCTATAGAGAAAATCTTCCTATAACTATTCCTGCAAACATTACTGTAAGAGGTGATGGACAAAGAAACACAATTGTATATCCAAATGCTGGTGATTCACAAGAAACAATGTTCTTTGTAAACACAGGAGATCTAATTGAAGATCTTATGTTTAAAGGACTAACAGGATTTGCATTAGATTCAGCTGGTGGTGAACCAGATAATATTGAAAAGGCTACAATTGGTGGTGTATACTTCAGATTAGATCCTAATGCAGTTATTACAAAATCACCTTATATTAAAGAATGTTCTGCATTCTCTTCTGGTGGTGTAGGAGCATTAGTAGATGGTGAATTGAACAACAATCCTGCAAACAATGGATCTATGGTCTTTCACACATATACACAAATTCACGATGGTGGAGCTGGCTTTGTTGTAAGACGTAATGGTAAAGCTGAAATAGTTTCTTGCTTTACATACTTCTGTGACTTTGGTATGACTTCAACTGGTGGAGCTAAAATTAGAGCACTAAACTGTAACAACTCATATGGTACATATGGAGTTATGTCAGAAGGTTTTGATAGTAGTGAAACTCCTTTGACTGGTGTTATTAGAGGTGCACAACTCAACTATGATGGTAATACATTATCATCTGGTGAATTCCAAGCTGGTAAATTTATAACAGGTATAGCTGATTCTGGTAATGTAACTCATATTACAAAAGCAAGTAATGGTGTTATCACTTCTCCTAATCATAACTTAACTACTGGTCAAAGAGTTCAGTTCTTAACTGGTAATATGTCACAAAGAAGTTCTGATAGTGCTGGTAATAGAGGTAGAGGTGCAGGTCACTCTCATAACAACAGAGGTGGATTATCACAAGGACCATCATGGGGATTCTTGTATGATAGTGCTTCCACATACATTGCAGAAGTTGTAGATGCTAATAGATATAAATTGTTTACTGACTCAGCAAGAACACAGGGTATAAACACATCCGCTGCTGGATTAGGATATGATAGTAATGTAGGTATAACAGATATTCTCAGACAAAACCCAATGAGATTGACTGTTAATGCTCAAAACTTCTTAAATGATTCATATACACAAGTTTCTATATCTGGTGTATCAGGTACAACTCAAGTTAACAACCAATGGTATGCAATTGACCAAACAGTTGGCAACTTCTTGTATATGAGACAATCAGAACACAACACTATTCGTGTGCGAAGACAAGCTGATAGAAAAACATACTTTTCAGGTACATTAGGTGGTACTGCATATACATTTGGTGGATCTGCGGTAACATCCTTCAATATGTACAAAGGTAGTAGATATCAATTTGTAATTGATAGTGCTAACGCAATTGCTGGAACGGATGCTAATACTGCTGGAGCAAATGGTGGTAGATTAGTATTTGGTCAAGGTCCTAACAGTGGATCATGGACTAATGGATCCGGACCAGCTGATTTTGTAGCCGGTGTATCTGTTGCATCGCCAATGGATCCAAGTACAACAAGAATTTATAACAACAGATTATCACACTCAACAGATAGTGCAGGAGCTGGAGTTGCAGTAGATAGTGCTTCTCAAGGATTGATTGTATACACTGGTAATACTCCAGTTGGAACCACATACATGATGTTTGATAGTGCAGATAGTGCAGCTCAAAACGTAATGACAGTTACAATGGCAACGCCTCCAACTGTAGATGCATCATCTTATACAGTTTATAGTACTGGTGGTACAGTATTCTTTAAAGATTCAGGTGAAAACTTTGATTCTGCAAAATGGACAAGTATTGCACCTCAAGGTTATGTTGTAAACAGTCAGGTTTCTCAAGATAAGATTTATGTAACCGATATAGTACATCCTGGATTTAAAGATGGTCAATTAATTAGAGATAGTGGTGGTGTAACAACTGCTAAGTTAATTAATAGTAATCACCAGACAGGACAAAAAGGTTTTATAGTAGCTCTAACAGGTCTTGCTTATGAACCAAAACCAGGTATCTCATTAACATTTACAGGAGATAGTGCAGGTAAATCTTTTGTTGTACAAACTGTATCGGGTTGGGAATCAGCAGAAGGTAATGTGCTTTTAACTCTAGCACAAGAGAAAATTAATCCTTCTGATTCTGGTACAGCTGGTCAACTTAGATATCATTATTCACAAGTTCGTATGACTGGTCACGATTTCTTGAGTATAGGTACAGGTGGTGTCACAACTACTAACTATCCTGGTCAACCAAACCAGAATCCTATACAAGGTAATGAAGTAGTTGAAAAAGCTCCAGGTCGAGTTTACTACATTACTACTGACCAAGATGGTAACTTTAGAGTTGGTAACTACTTTAGAATTGATCAGGCAACTGGACGAGCTACTTTGGATGCAAGTGCGTTTGACCTTTCTGGTTTGACTAGCTTGAAACTAGGTTCAATTGGTGCTCAAATAGGTGAACAGATTAACGAGTTCTCATCTGATGGAACTATGTCAGGAAATAGTAATACAGCTGTTCCAACAGAAGCTGCTGTTAGAACTTATGTAGAAACTGCAACTGGTGATGTGGCATCTAAAGGAATATTTACAGGTTCATATGATTCTGGAGCGTCTACTTACTACACTGACAGTGGGGACATTCATTATCATCTTGGATTCTTAGACTCAACTAGAGACTCTGGTGGACCTCTTGTGAAAGCCTATAATGTTGGTGGTCATTCAATATCTAACATTGTATATGATTCAGTAGGAATAATACAATCATTTACTGAATCAATTACAATAGGTACTATGACAAAAACTCAAAATGTAGCTGTAGCATACGATAGTAATGCTGGAGTAAAAACAATAACCGTAAGCTAATTTATGTATAAATAAGATTGAATTAGGAGTAATTAAATGGCAGTTGATATTTTATCAGTTAATGCTTTACACAGAAAGACGGCAAATAACCGTAAAGAGCGAAAAGTACAATTAGCTCTTCGTGACTCTGCCATAGCAGCTCATGCTCAAACAGGTCAATACATTGATAGTTGGAATACAGTTATTCAAGGACTGGATTCTGATATAACCAATTTTACAGTAGACACATCCACTTATGATTGTTTCCACGCAGCATGGAATTCTAACGATCATTATGATTATGGTCATTTTGCTGCAATGAGATATGGTATAAAAAGACTTTGTCACTTTGGATCAATAACAGGACACTTTGGTGTTTATAATGATGGAGGCAGTTGGGGTGTTTGTGGATCCAACTGTACATTTACTGTTCCTGCTGGTGTATCAAGAATGCATGTAGTTGGAACGGCACCAGGTGGTCCAAGTAAAATGGTAAATTGCTGTGGTAATACTAATACGGGACCATATGGTTCATTTTTAGCTGCTACATTCTGCGTTACACCAGGAGAAATTTATTGTTTCTGTGCAGGTTGTGCATGTTGTTGTCAACCATACTGTTGTGGTTATGATCTCTATACAAGTTGTCCAAGTACTATGTGTAAGCATAATAACTATATGGCTATATGTTTAAGATCACCTAACCCATATGCTTGTGTTGAAATGAAAAACCGTGGTTGGGGTAGAGTTATGAGAGATCAGCCAGGCTGTGCAGGAAGTGCCAATTATGTTGGAAACCTATGTTACAGTTCCTGTGGTAATTGTCCTGGAGGTTGTTGTTGTATCAATATGTGGTGGATGACCTATTGTATGTGTGGTCAATGTGGAACCTCAGTATGTCAAGATGGTAACAACTGGGGATGTATGCTATATGGTTGTGAGCAATCACAATACGGTAATAGATGCTTATCAGGTTGGGATTTCCAAAGAGACTTATATGGATACAATGGAAATTGTGCATGTTCAAACCAAGTGGCTGATTGTTGTCAAGCAGTTCATATCTGCAGTACGTTTAGGAACTCATTAGTACCAAATTCATGCTTTCCATGGTATGGAGGATGGACAGGAGGTTGGACATGTAATAACTGTATAGCAAACTATGCTCCTAATCATCCTTATGCATTGGCGGTTGGACTAACCACAGCTGACATTTCATGTAATATGTGCTGGACAAACCATTGCTGTGGTTATTATTATAGAGCTGAATGTCAAATCAGATGTTTTCCAGGATATGGTGGATCACCTGCATTAGCATGTGGTGGGTATAATAACATATACAGTGATCCTGGTCGTAGAGGAGCATGGTGTGTACAATATTGTTAATATAAATATGAATAAGTTAGGAGAATAATAAATGGCAACTTATGAATTCACATATAAAGTGCCCGATCAGGTTTATGTAGATTCATGGGCCGAAGGGAAAACTGCAACCGCAAAGGTAAAGTTAGATGATCCTGTCATAACAGCTTTTGTCGATACCTTTGAACAACCAGCAAGAATAGTTGGATCTACTCTTGAAGATGGTATTGATAGCGAAGGTGCTTTTAGATTATCCAGAGGAGAAACTCCTGGAGCCTTATATGGAGAGGTTACTCAGTGCCGATCAATTACAATCGATGCCTCTAAAGGTGATAAAGAAGCAATGGCTGCATGGCTATGTAAACGACAAATCAGTGGTGCAATGGATTCAGATGAATTTCCCAATCCTGAGTATGCAGAAGCAGATGTACCGGTTCTATCAGGTAGTAAAAAATTTCAAGAACTTCAAAATCCAATGCCAAGTGATTATTGGGAGATGGTTGCCGGAGCGGGTGCTGATGTAGATTCTGTAAATTTTAGATTCATATCTAAATCAGATTTGACAACTGGAGAGACTGCAACCTTTCAAAGAAGGGAAGAAGTAAAATTCTATTACGACAAGTATGATCTAGGCCCAGCTGGAGAATCAGATGCAAAGGCTTTCTTAACAGCTTGTGATGAATTTTTAGCAAAATTTAAACCAGTTAAACCTTGGATGGATGATGGAACATTTTTAGATAATGAAGAACTCAAACCCTTAAAAATACCTTATTCTGTTTCTCAAGCTGTAAAAGCAGTAAGAGAAGATAATGATGCCATGGTAGAAACGGCTATTGGAAATCAAATGGCAAGATTAAATGCTACTAATGGAGTAGATAATGTTGGAATGGAAACAACTATAGATCCTATGACAATGGCTGAATATATCAAACGTAATGGAGGTTTGGGTAAGGAAACTACTGATCACTATGATATAGGTGTTACTTACAAATTTTATACTGATTTATAATAGAGGAATAAAACATGGCAGACCCATTACTTTATAACGCTTTAGATGCGTATCTATATTCTGATACACAATTAGCTGCGGCTACATCTCAAGCGAATACACAAGAGAGTATCCGTGCTGCAGGTGTGCCATTACTTCAATGTTGTATATGTTGCGCATGTTTGTGTCAATCGGTACTAGACGCCTGTGCGTCTGGTGGTGGACCTGGAGGTTCACAAGAAATCATTGATCAATATTCAACATTGTGGGCATGTTATGATCAATTGTTTGATAATCACAATCAAACTGGCTGGACAACTTGTTGCTATATGTGGCCGGGTTGTATGGGTCAATGTAGTGCAAATGGAGTAATGTGTTGTCAGATTACAGTGCCAGCAAATGTTAACTGTATACAGATTGATATGTGGGCTGCTGGTGGTAATAGTTGGGGTGCCAATTGTTGTGGAGGTTCACATTTTGGACACACTGGTGGTTTTGTATCCATAGTTATGCCAACTTGCTCAGGCTGGAATTATACTCTTTGTGCTGGTTGCGCATTATGTTGTTGGATTGGTCAATATTCATCTGTAGGACAATGGTGGGGAGCACCTCCTGGTAGACATTCATGTATGAATGGATGTAACATGCAAGCATATGCTCGAGGAGGTCCACAAGAATTACAAAGAAGAATGTGGACAAACACCGTTACTTATGGAAGACGGCCAAACCAATGTTTTGGTCATAAGTGTCAAGGTTCAGGCCAATGTTGGTGTAATGCTGGATACTTTTGTTATGATAACAGTTGTGCTAGTTGTGGTTGGAATCCACACGGTGCAGCTATGGGTACAGAAACTTTCCTTTGTTATCAGCAACCAAACTCTATTACAACTGGTCACTCACCAGCTAAAGACACAGCAGAAGCATTTAGTGTTCCTGGTCATACAACAAGATTTTGTTGGGATACAAACTTCTACGGTAAAATGGAAGCTCCAAGACCTCCAAGATTTACTCAGGAATGTCCCTGTTACTGTTTTTGTTTTACTTCTGAAACTTGTAAAGGTGGTTGTGTCTGCGCCTTTAACAGTCCTGGTAACTGCTGTTTCTTGCCAAATCCTGGAATGGGTGGTTATCCAACAAAAGTACAAAGTGGTGGTTGTATATGTGGTGACATGGGTAGAGGTGGTGCATTTAGAGTTATCTACAAAACTTGTAGCTAATGCTTGACCCTGATCATACATATCGTAAGAGAGTATTAAAATAGCTGTTTACATTTTTATTTGAATACTATATAATTAGATTGTTATAATTATTGAATTGAGGTTTATTTTATGGATAAAGCTATCTTTATCAACGGCGGGGCGGGTCGTGTCCTTGCTGCTATTCCAGTTCTCGAAAAATATGTAGAAAAGAATCCTGGTGCTATTATTGTATCAGAGGCTTGGCCAGAATTATATCTAGCCTCGCCTCCTTTGCGTGAAGTATCCTATGTGATGAATACAAAAGGATTGTTTACAGATAAGTTATTAAATCGCAAAATTGTTAGTTTAGAACCTTATAGGGTAAATGAATATTATAATCAAAAATGTAACCTTACTCAAGCATTTGATATAGAACTTAATCAACTTTCTGAAGTTCCAGAGCATACTCCTTTAAAACTTGACTTATCTAAACAAACACAAGTGTTTGGATATTCTTACGTAGAAGAAATGAAAAAACTAAAAGGTAAGGATAAAGCTATTGTTTATCAACCTTTTGGATCTACTGCTCAAGTTCAAGGAAGATTTATTATTGACTCAAGTGGTAGAAGTTTTGAGCTTAAAGATGTATTGCGAACAATAGAAGAACTCAATAAAGAAGCTGTGGTTATTATGATGTCATCTCTCTTCATACCTACAGATAAAGATTTAGGATTTGTTGGACCAAATCCTCAAGAACCATTTGATCTACTGCAATGGGCAGGAATTATTAATGCAGCCGATCATGTACTTGCTTGTGATTCAGTTGCACAGCATTTAGCTGCTGGAATAAATAAATCAGCGACAGTAGTGATTGGTGCAACGTTCCCAGAAAATATATCATATCCTGATAATCCAAATTTTCATATTATGGATTTAGGTAAAGGTAGACGTAAATATAGTCCTCTCAGAATACTTCAAGAAGCTGCATATGATCTTAACAATGAAGATCTTATGATAATGTCGGATAAACAATTTAAAGACATGATTGATCATGTAAAAAAGGAAATAAAATAATGTTCAGAACTGGTTATGTTTTAGGTATTACTCGTGGTCACAATGGTAGTGTTTGTTTACTCTATAATGGTGACATAGTATTTCATGTAGAAGAAGAACGATTTACACGTATGAAGTATGATTCAGCTCCTTTTGCTGGCATGAAAAAAGTATTGGATTACACACCAAAGATTGATTATGCTGTAATAGCTCACACACAACCATTAGATATGCTTAAAGGTTCTATTGATTATACAGGAGAAGATCCATACACTAGTGTTCTTAGGAAACTTGGATTGATTGGCCATGAACCTGAGGTAGAAAAATTAGATGGTACAAGAGGTCATCCTCAAGTCATCGATGTTTCAGATGTTCACCATAAACTTCATGCA
>MDTD01096626.1_pt1 | contig 14999 bp, 10 predicted proteins | sample 811221 | NCBI WGS metagenome assembly MDTD01 (sample SAMN05326646, study PRJNA326480) | marine metagenome | isolation source: seawater | place: Pacific Ocean: South West | collected 2011
ATGGATGAGATCTAATTCACTTCTAACAATCAAGCTAAATGCTATCATTAAAATAACGCAAGGAGATTCCATTACAACCCATCCCAATCTTGCGGGTATTTCTATTCCCCAACCATTTTTTATATGTCTGCCATATGGCGCACTCTCATAAAATAAATATATAAAAGTACAGATTGCTACAAAAACCCAAATTGACGAAAAGATATAAAAAGTATTCATGATTTATTTAATAAACAAAGTTTACAGTTACGATTCTAAATCATAAACTAAATATATAATTTTTTTTGGGGTGATTATAAATATGGACAACTACGACTTTATTATTCTGGGAGCTGGATCGGCTGGCTGTGTTCTTGCAAATAGATTAAGCTCAAATCCCAATCATAAAGTTTGTTTAATTGAAGCTGGCTCAAAAGATAGCGATCCAAGAATTCATATACCAATTGGTTTCGCATTTTTAGGAAGTGGTAGCAATTTTAGCTGGAATTATGAAACTGTTCCTCAAAAAGAGTTTGAGAAAGAAGTTGTTGCAGAACCTGTTCGGGAAGTTGTTGACTCTGCTGGTGGAACTCATAAAGTTGAAACAGAGTCACTAGAACATAGAAAAGGTTTTCAACCAAGAGGAAAAACTTTGGGAGGCTCAAGTTCAATTAATGCAATGCTATATGTCAGAGGACATCGATGGGATTATGATCATTGGTCCGAACTTGGTAATGAAGGATGGTCTTATGATGAAATTCTGCCGTATTTTAAAAAAGCAGAACATAACGAGTGCTTTGATAATGATTATCATGGACAAAATGGCCCGCTCAATGTTTCTAAAATCAGACATCAGAATACTCCAACTGATGATTTTGTTAAAACAGGTTCAGAGATTTATGGCTATAACGAAGATTTCAATGGAGCCGATCAAGAGGGAATTGGTTATTATCAAACAACTCAAAAAGATGGAAAAAGATGTAGTACTGCTAAAGCATATTTAGTTCCTTCTTTAGAGAGAGAAAATTTGACCGTACTCACAGATACTAATGTAAATAGAATTATTTTTGAAAATAAAAAAGCAGTTGGTGTTGAATGTATAGATAAAGATGGTGAAATCATAATCATAAATGCTGACAAAGAGGTAATTTTAAGTTCAGGCGCCTTCGGATCACCACAAATATTATTAAGATCAGGTGTTGGACCAGCAGAAGAAATTTTGAAACACGACATAGAACATATTCATGAACTTCCTGGAGTTGGAAAGAATCTTCAAGATCACATCGATTATTTATCAGTTCATAAGTTCAATTCAATAGAATTAATTGGATTTTCACTAAAATCAATATTTTATAAATTTCCTCTCGAAATTCTTAAATATATCTTTAAAAAAGTTGGACTCTTTACATCTACTGTTGCGGAGGCAGGAGGTTTCATTAAAACAAGTGAGGATAAGAATATCCCAGATATTCAACTACATTTTGCTCCTGCTATGGTTGTTGATCATGGCAGAACATCAGTTTGGGGTCACGGTCTTAGTTGTCATGTTTGTTTATTAAGACCCAAATCTAGAGGTGAGGTAACATTAAATTCTGCAGATCCTTTAGATGATCCTTTGATTGATCCTAAATTTTTGTCTCATCCTGATGATGTCAAAGATCTTATTGAAGGATACAAAAAAATGATGAGTATATTAAATAAAGCTCCTGTTAATAAATATACAAGCAATCATGTTCAAAGGCCTGTCGATTTAAACGATGACAAAGACATTGAACAAGCCATAAGAGAAGATGCGGATACCGTTTATCATCCTGTTGGAACCTGTAAGATGGGTAGTGATGATATGTCGGTTGTAGATAGTACTTTAAAAGTTCATGGTATTGAGGGGTTGCGAGTTGTGGATGCTTCTATTATGCCTACACTCATTGGAGGCAATACTAATGCACCGACTATAATGATTGGTGAAAAAGCTGCTGATATCATCATAGAAGACTGGTCTTAACTCAGTGCAGAAATATCTCTATAACTTTTTCGTATTAAGTCTTTTCTTAAGTTTCCACCTGACAGCAGATTTTGTTATTGATGTAAGAACTCTAGATGAGTATAAAAGTGGACATCTCGAAGACTCTATCAACATTGAGTGGCAAAAAATTTCTTCTATCGAGGAATATATTTCAAAAGATGAAAAAATTTATTTGTATTGCAGGAGCGGAAACAGGTCTGGTAAGGCAGCGGACATATTAATTTCAACAGGTTATATGAATGTTATAAATCTTGGGAGTATTGAATCCGCTGCTGAGAAGCTTAACAGAAAAATTATTAAAAAAAATCAATGAGAAATTTTTTTAGCTTTCTTTCAAGATTTTCAGATAAAAAGATCATTTGCTTTGATGGTGGAGGTGTTAGAACAATTGCTTCAATAGTATTTTTAAAAAAGCTTGAAGCAGAAAGTGGAAAAAAGGTATCAGATATCTTTGATATGTTTATTGGAACCAGCGCAGGCTCCTTTAATGCTGCATGTTTTGCCTATGGCGGTTACTCGGCTGATAAAATAAAAAGATATTGGTCAAAAAAATACCTTGATAAGATAATGCAATCATCTTTTTTTTGGGATAAAGCCAGCTTAATTCAGGCAAGACCAAGATATGAAAGTGAAGGTCGCCTTGAGGTTTTAAATGAAATTTTTGGTGAAAGCACTCTAAAAGATTCTACTAAGCCCTTTTTATCGATCGCATACAATATTGAAACAAGAGAGCACGTTGTACATGATTCAATAAATACTCCAGATATAACCTTTAAAGACGCAGTTGCCGCATCAAGTGCAGCCCCAATGTATTTCCCAACATATCAAATGCAGGATAAATCATGGATGGTAGATGGAAGCGTTGTCACGAATAATCCAACTTTAATAGGATATCAATATGCGAAAGAAATTCTTAATAATAAAAATATTAGAATTTTAAGCATTGGTTCAGGTCATAATAAGAATAAAATTAGCGGTGAACTATCTTCAAAATGGGGAGGTGTTGGTTGGTTAAGAAATGATATTATTGGAATGTTGCTTGATTCTGAAATCCATAATCATATATCCCATGATATTTTTCAGGAGAACTACCTTCGAATAAATTCACCTCTAGGAAAAGTAAACAGATTTTTAGATGATGACTCTGAAGAAAACCTAGAAAAAATACACTTGATGGGCATGGAATGGTGGTCTGAGTTTGGTGAGAAAGCACTCAAATTCCTTGAAAACTAGTATAAATAATATTAATAAATATACATAAAAACTTGACATAGTAGAGTCAAAAAAGTCTAATACTTCTTTCAAAATTACACACTAACCTAAGGGGGTTCATGTGAATAAATATTTATTGTCTTTAATGGTAATATTGCCAATATCTACTTTTGTCTTTGCACAAGATGCAGAAGAGGAAGAAGTTGAAGAAGTTGTAGTTACCGGATACAAATCAAGTCTTAAGGATGCTATTGATATCAAACGAAAAAATGTGGGTGTAGTTGATGCACTTACTGCTGAAGATTTAGGTAAATTTCCTGATGGCAACCTCGCTGAAGCTTTATCGAGATTGGTTGGTGTTACTACTGAGAGAAGTAACGATGAGGGCACAAAGGTCACGGTTCGTGGATTAGGGCCTGAGTTCAACTTAGTTACTCTTAATGGTAGAACCATGCCAACAGTTCCACCACAATATGGTGGTGGTAGGTCATTTAACTTTGGTGATATTTCTTCACATGGTGTTGCAGCTGTTGAGGTTTATAAATCAGCCAACGCAGTTCTTCCATCAGGTGGTTTAGGTTCAACGATTAATATGGTTACTGCAAAACCATTACTTGCTGATCCAGGCGGTTCTGTAAGTGTTAGAGCAAATAATCATACAAAGAATGAAAATGGCGATGATCTAACCCCAGAATTAGATTTCATATTCACGACTAAAGGTGAATTCATGGATTCTTCATGGGGCTTTGCAATTTCTGGCTCGCATCAAGAAAGACATAACAGAGAAGAGGGCACTAATGAAATTACATGGCTTCCATCAAATGAGAGAAATCATGTACCAGCATCAGCAGTTATATCTTCAACTAACAAAAGAACAGATGGTGTTTTCTTTTATCCTGAATCTTTAGCATATAAATTTAAAGATAATGAAAGTGAAAGAGATAACCTTCAAACAACTTTTCAGTGGGAATCAGGTAGACTTGTTACTACCCTTGATTACACAGTTTCTAGTACAAGTTTTGATTTTACAGGAATAACAGTAGGTTCATACTTTGCAGGTTGGAATACAACAGTAGCGTCAATTAATGATAATGGTGCAGTAATATCTGGAACATCTTTAGCCACACCAAATGGTGATAGTTGGCAAAATGATTTTGAATATGGAAATTCAGATAACAACAATATCTCATTAGGTGTTAACTTTGATTTTCAAGTAAATGATAATTTAAATATATCACTCGATTATCATGACTCAACAGCAGCTTTCAAAGGAACGCCTGGAGGAACTCAAAATAATATTTTGCAATTCTCTAATGGCGCATGGGCTGGCTGGGGCTGGTGGCCAGTTCAAGAGGCATCTGGATATTTAAGAGAAAGGTCATTTGATTTTAGTAATAAAGTCGGTGCTTTAACTTGGAATATGGATAAAAACTTCCAAGGAACTCCCATTAATGTTACTGAATTTGATGGAAGTGATATGGGTCCGAGGCAAGCCTTCTTAAACTATCAAGAAAGAGATAGTGAATTGGATCAACTTCAACTTATTGGTTCTTGGGAAAATAATGAAGAAGTCTTTATAAGTTCTCTTAAGTCTGTCGAATTTGGTATTTCGCAAATGGATACAAAATTTACAAATCAAAAATGGTTTAATCAATTAGTTAACGGCAAGTTAGCTGATGGTGATCCTGTTATGATGACATATGCTTTTATGCCCGACGGTGTATGGACCAAAACTTATGCACCTGGATATCTAGGATCAAATACTCCATTCTATTACTTAAATATTAGTAAAGAAGATGCTCTTTATTGGTTTGGAGCAGCTGGAATGGTTGGTGATTTTTCCAGTTCAGACGGAAGTTGGTGGAATAACAATAATACTCCATACCAGTGGCCAGCCGAGTGTATTGCTCAAGATGCTGTAGATGCCGATGGTAATCCAAATGGTTTAGGTTCTAATGTTGGTTATGACGGAAATAGATCAACTACTAGAGGTGTGGTTGATGGTTGTTACGGCAATAGAGATTCTAATGGAATTATTGTAGAAGAGTTAAATTCTGTTTTTGTTAACTTTAATTTTGAAACAGAAACTCCTTCTGGCATGCCTGTTAGAGCACAGTTAGGACTAAGATATGAAGAAGAAGAAAGATCTTCAACTGCTACAACTGTTGTCCCAACAAATACAGCATGGAGTTTAGGTGCTTTCATGTACGGTGATAAAGTTGGAGTTGTAACTGCTCCGGTTGAATATACTGGTTACGGTGATTCAGATTACTTCTTACCGAATTTCAACATGACAATTGAACCTGCTGAGAACAAAGTTGTAAGATTTGCAGCAAGTAAAACAATAGCAAGACCATCTCTTGAACAGATGGATTCTACAGTTAGCGTTGGTGCTTTTGATTCAAGATATCCTCTTACAATTGGTACAGGAAATCCAAACTTACAACCATATGAGTCAACAAACTTTGATTTAGCCTATGAGCATTACTATGCTGAGGGGAGTTATTTTGCTGTCAACTATTTTGTTAAACAGATAGAAGATTATCATGGAGCCGGACTCAGAAGCGGTCCATTTAATGGCGTCAGAGATATAACTGCTGGACCAAGAGGTGAACTAATAGTTCCTGAGAACGATGATGCTTTATGTCAATGGACTGCTTCACAAGGATATTGGGCATGTGGATGGTCTAATGCCTATGATTGGGCATGGTTAGTTAATACTGGATTTACTTTTGGATGTAATGGAGCATCAGATTGCATACCAGATGCAAATAACGGTAATGCTGTATTTTTAGGTAACTCTGACGATCCATTCTATATTTTTAATCTAGCTCAACCGGTAAATAAATATAGTGGAGATTTAGATGGTTTTGAGGTTGCAATTCAACACTTATTTGAGAATAACTTTGGTGTGATAGCAAATATGACTTTTGTTGGCGGTGATACTGATGCTGACAGAGCTGCATTGGGTGAGCAGTTTGCATTACCAGGTTTTGGTGACGCTGCAAATCTATCAGTCTTTTATGAAGATGAAAAAATGTCAGTAAGGTTATCTTATAACCTAAAGGGTGAAACATATGCTGGAATGGATCAATACAATCCTTTATATGTAGTTGAAAGAGCACAAGTTGATTTGAATGCTACATTTAATGTTTCAGAAAAATCACAAATATTTTTTGAAGCTATTAATTTGACTGATTCCGAAGTTGAACTCTATTCAAGATATGAAGAGATGACTTTCTTGTATCAAGATCATGGCCCAATTTATAAAGCTGGATTCAGATATAAGTTCTAATCACTTAAAGAATAATAAAAAGAGGGCGAATAGCCCTCTTTTTTTTAATATATAATTTTATTGTGAACAATATTAAGTATATAAGCATTTTAATATTAATAGTTTCCTGTGGCGGAGGTGGAGGAAGTTCGACCTCGGAGCCTGATCCAATACCGTTTTCACTTACTATTGGACTGACTTCTTTTTCAGTAGATGAAGATTCACAATACTCAGGATCATTAAATGCTTCTGCAAATGAACCAGTAACAATAACTTATTCACTTATTTCATCTGTATCAAATGGAACTTTGGATTTAAAATCATCTGGTGAAATCACTTATACACCTAATTCAAATTTTTTTGGTTCTGACCAATTTGAATATTCTGTAACAGCTGAAGAAAAAAATGTATCTAAAAATGCAATCGTTAATATAACTATCAATTCTGTAAATGACGAACCTGAAATAGGTTTTTTATCAGATATAAATTACTCAAAAGAAACCCTAATATATAATCCAAATCTTTCTTTTAAAATAAGAGTATCAGATTCAGATAGCGATGCCAGTGAATTAACTTTTGATATGATTTTAGGAGAAACCGTAATTAGTGGTAATTTCTCACCTGATACATCAACTGAAACAGAAGGAGACGGCAATCTTGTGTTTGATTTGTCCTCTTTACAAAATGGTGGTTTTTATTCAGCTGAAGTTAGAGTATATGATGGATCTAATTATGATTCTGTTTCTTTTGAATCATGGTTTGTTGGAAATAGAAGAACTATAACTATCCAGCAAGATGTGAATCCTGAGGATGGATTTGATGGAGGTCAGAAAGTTTCAAAGGAGTATGAAATATATTATCTTTCAGGAGGACCAAATTCTCTTGCTGGCACTAAGTATTTATTTGTTGGAGATTCTTTAAACGGACAAGCTGATATTGGTTTATATAGAAGAGCTCTTTTAGCATCAGTAAATAAACTTAATGACTCAGATGCTTCAAACTTCTTTAATTCAAATTATTTCACCATTCTTTCTGCAGAACCAATTGAACCTGATGGAACATCTCCGTTTGGAATTAGAACAGGTTGTTCTGATTTTGATGAAAGAATATATTGTATTGGTGAAATGGATACCGATCAATTTCCAGAATTTTTACCTGGATATGAATACAGAAGACATTTGATATCCACACTAACCAAAGTTGATGGAAGAGGAGTTAATTCTGGAAATAGAAATATTCAAAGAATTAGAGAGGATGATCCTGAAAGAACAAGCACTACTTTAATGCATGAGCTAGGACATGCTCATGGATCTATGGGGGATGAATATAGAAATAATGATGGTAGGGAAGATGATATTGCTGCATGGGCAAACAGAAATCCCAACACAACAACACAATCTTCTATAACATTGCTTAAATGGAAACATCATATTGAAGATCACCTAAATGTTTTAGGAAAGGATGTAAAAGTTTGCTATAACTGGGGTGATGGAAGAATTCAAGATCTTCGAACTAGGGAATATATTAATGGGGATGATTGTGCTTGTTTGGTAAATGAATGGAAATCTTCAGGTACTGATGAAAACGGAAATCCAGTATATGAGTTTGTAAGAAAGAATCCTGATTGTGCAAAAGTTGGGTTGTTTGAGGGTAATTATTATGGTGAATTTAATAATTATAGGCCAACTTTTTGTTCAATAATGGATTCATGTTCTAGTGGCGGATATGGGCCAGTTAATGTTGAAGGTTTTGCAGTAGGCTCAATTCACAATCAGGGTTTTTATGATGCCTTTGATGACGTTGATTTTGGTTTTGCTAATGGCAACAACACATGGGATATGACAATACTAGCAAATTACGATACATCTAAAATTAAACTTAAATGGTATATAAATGGAACTGAGCAGCCTACGCTCGAAAATCAAAAATCTGTAAGCTTTAACAGACCATCTGATAATTCTGTACAAATATATACTGCGAAAGCAGTTGATTTAACTGGAACAATAATAGCTCCAGATGATGTAATAGATAATAATGATTTTTATGAAGGTATATTTCAGTCATATTTTACTTGGTGCACTGACTACAACAAGTCTTCTGGTGAATGTAATGATTTCAGAAGAGATCCAAATACATCAGAATATAGTAATTTTTATTATGGTTATATGAATGGACCGTTAGGTTTTACATGGGGAATTAATTGGGCAAAATGGTAAAAAATACTTACATTTTAATTTTGATATTAAGTATGTGCTTAAATGCTGAGCTCAGTAAAAATCCACAAAATTATTTATCTCCTGAAAACATATCTCTTGATAGAGAGGCCATGATCTACAGTGTTTCTGCAAGTTTTGATGATTTATCATTAGAGTCAATAAAAATCGATAAACCAAAAAAATCTAATATGGGCAAATACCATACTCTTTCTAAGATAGATAAATATGCCTTAAGAGCATTAAATAAAGAAGGCAAGGAAGTGTTACTCGTTGGTCTTGGAGACCCTTTCTATATTCATGTTGATCATATAGGATACGAAGATAGTGACGTATTCGGTGGTTATGTTGATCAAGATTTTGAGATTGCTGTACCGTTAAGTATTCAAATTTCTCATTTAATTTTACTTTATCAGAATGAATTTGGACTAAAAGAAATCAAAAAAATTAAGGTAAATTAATAATTCTTATCATTATTTATTTAACAATTTGAACGCTTGAATGCATTATACTTAAAGGTTATATTACACACCCAATGCGGTACTAGCTCAGTTGGTAGAGCGTCTGCTTGCCAAGCAGAAGGCCGCCGGTTCGAGACCGGCGTACCGCACCATATATAACTAAAAGTTTTATATAATTTTTTCCTTTTCTCAATTATTTATACTGTAGTATATATAAATTAATAGGAGAAAATTATGAAAAAAATTATTTTTAGCTTTTTACTTATTATCGGCTTTTCGTTTCAATCAGTTAACGCAGCTGGTTATATCGCTCTTTATTCTTTAGAAGTTGCCGATCAAAATGCCTATGCATCAGATATGGATGAATTAATGAGTTCTGATTGGGGAAAGGCATTCCCTGGAACTGTTACTTTGGCTCACTACACCTTTAATGGTTATGATGACGCAACTCACGCGGTAGTTATTAATTATGAAAATGAAGCTGATATGGCAAAAGGCACGGATTCATTTTACGAACCAGCATTTGGAGCATTTCTTGCCAAAACTGCTTCAAACGTTCAAGGCGTGGAACAATCACTTAACAGAAAATTAATTTCTGGTGGAGAAAATAATCCTGATAATAACAAAGTTTATACTTTGTTTAGAATGCAAGTTAAAGACCCTGCATCATATGCAAAAGCATATATGAAGGTCACTGAGGCACAACAGGAGTCTGGTAATATGGATGGTGCTTATGGCTTAAGAGCTCAAATAGCAGGAAGTCAAAATTACTATACACACTATGCATTTATTGGTGCCAGCAGTATGCAATCAGCAATCGAGGGAATGGAAACTCTATATAGCAGTGATTCATTTGCAGTATTTCAAAAGGAAATTGGTGACAACAGAAAACTCATGAATACATCAATGATCAAAGTTCTAAAAGTTTACAATTAAACCAATCTAATTGATTGAAAAAAAGAGAGCAATAGCTCTCTTTTTTGTTTTTATGTTTAAATATATATATTGTGAACAAAAACATAATTCATATATTTGCTATTATTTTTTTTACATCTTCCTGTGGTAGTGGCGGATCGTCATCAGAAAATTCTAACGATCCCAATCCATCAGTGCCAGTGATTGATTCAATATCAGAAGTATGTGAATTCACATCCTGGAATAATAAATTGAGGAGATGTGATCTTAAACATGATGGCTTAGATAGGTATTATTTTATATATATACCAGATAATTTAGATAGCGAAAAAAGCATTCCTATTTTATTTGCTTTACATGGTTATGGTAGTACTGCTAGAAATCATTTCTCTTATACAAACTATATACCAATTGCAGATATGAATAATTTTATAGTTGTATATCCTCAGGGTTTTCCGATGAATACTACCTTAGCGAGCTCTTCATCTCATTGGAATGTCGGAGGATGGACAGTCGGCAGCACTATTAATGATGTTGAATTTATAGATAGTGTTATTGACTTGGTCACAAAAAAAATATCGATTGATTCAACTCGTATTTATTCCTCAGGAATGTCTAATGGAGGATTTATGAGTTATCACTTAGCATGTAAGTTAAGCAATAAAATTGCAGCTATTGTTTCTGTTACCGGCTCAATGACACCTGAAACTTACTCTTCATGCAGCCCATCTCACCCAACTCCAATACTGCAAATTCATGGAATGCAAGACATAACTGTTCCTTATAGTGGATTATCCTTTATGGAGAGCATTCCAAAGGTCATGCAGTATTGGTCTTCATATAACTCTTGCAGCTCAGATCCTGAAGAATCAGTAATTACTAATTCAGAAGATGGTTATGTAATAAACATAGAAGAATACAAAAATTGCCTTAACAATGTTGACGTTAAGTTAATTCTTCATAGTTCCATGGGCCATACATGGCCAAGAGAGAATAATTATGGAATAGGCGCAAGCACTGAAGTATGGAATTTTGTATCTCAGTTTGATTTAAATGGAAAAATAAACTAGATATAAAAAAAATATATAATTATTAGAAAATTATAAATTTTCGATGTTATATTAATTAATCAATAGAGGAGATTATTATGAAATATTTTTTAAGCTTAAGCTTGTTATTTAGTTTTAGCATTTTTGCTGATGAGAGTCCTACTTATGAACCAAATGTAGCTGAGTACTATGTTAGCACCTTCAAAGATGGAAAAGATATGGACGACATGATGAAATGGGCAGAAAAATGGAATATGTGGGCAGATAAAACTGATCATTTAGAAAATTATACTGCTGCTATGTTAGTTCCTTATTACCATAGCGGTGAACAGCCTCATGATTTTGTTTGGGTTGGTATAAGTCCAAATTCAGAAGCACACCACAAAGGAAATGACCATTGGTTTAACAATGGTACAAAACTCTTAGCTGAATTAAACAAAATTTTAGATTCAGGTAATCAGACCACTTATACATGGCAAAGAACTGTATCTGAAACACCAAGTGGTCAAAACGGTTATGTAGTTTATTCAGATTGTAAATTAGGTGAGGGTGTTACAGCTGTTCAATTCTATGATGCATATTACGCTTACGCAGTAGCTGCTAAAAAAATGGGTGATGTTGCTGGAAGAAAAATGATTTTCCCAAACATGGGTGTTCCTTCAACATGGGATTATGATTTTGTTCAAGCAGTTTCAACTGAAACAATTGCAGATTATGGAAAAAATTGGACAAATTTTTGGAGCAATGCTGATGATATGCCTGAACTTAAGGCTTTAAATGACCTAGGTGGAACTTGCGAAAATGAAAGATCTTATGGAATAGTGCCAGTAAGAGGCTAAAAAAAATCTATAAAAATAGGGAGCTTTTGCTCCCTTTTTTTTATTAAGTAAATTGGCATAATAGTTATGTGAACAATTACAAAAATTCTGTTGCTATCATTGGAGCAGGAATATCTGGTTTAGCCCTTGGAAGTTTTCTTAAGGAAAATGATATCCCATGTGTAATCTTTGAAAAATCCTTAAATATTAGTGAATATGGAGCAGGAATTTCAATATCACCTAATGGCATAGACATACTAAAAAAATTAAACATTCTTGAAGAATTAAAAACTATTTCGGGAAATTCTAAAAAGACTATTTTTTATTCAAATCTAAAAGAAATTACTTCTATTGATACTGAAGTTATAACTACATCCAGAAAAAATCTATACGACCTTTTGCTTAAAAAGTATTTCTCTTTGGGAGGTGAAATTTTATTTGGTTATAAATTGAACGGTATAGATCTAGAAAATAAAAAAATTTATTTCGCAAATGGAATCAGTCAGCAGGTTGATCATATTGCTGCATGTGATGGAATCAAGTCAAAGTGTAGACATATATGTTTTAAATCTGAAATTCCTGAATACAGTGGTTACTCAGTTTGGAGAGCTATATTAGATGAAAAGCAAACAGATATTAACTTTCATCTTGGTCCAGGTTTTCATATTGTTTCTTATCCAATAAGCAATAATAAGACTAGTTTTGTAGCTGCGTTAAAAACTAAAGAGGAAAATGAAGAATCTTGGATGTTGAGAGGAAGATACTCAGATTTATGTAAAGATATTCCAATTAAAATTCTTAATAACTTTGAAACACTAAAATATACTCCAGTTATTTATAAGTGGGGTATTTATACCAGACCTAATATAGATTCATTATACTTAACTCATATTACTTTATTTGGCGATGCCGCTCATCCAATAACTCCATTCATTGGACAGGGTGGATGTATGGCTCTCGAAGATGTTTATGAGTTCTCAAAAATTTTAAAGTCAAATGACGGCCAATTTCTAGAAACACAAAAAGAATATCAATCAAAAAGGCTAAAAAGAGTTAGATATATAAATAAAGCTTCAATGAAACAAGCAAGATTAAATCATATCAAGAATTCTTTATTGGTATTTCTTAGAAATTTCCTAATGAAAAATACAAATATAATAAGCTTGATGACAAAAAAAATATGGGAATATAGAATCTAAATTTTTCTAAATACATTAGATACAATTACTGTTATTGGTTTAGAGTTCTAACTTGATATAATTTCATAATGAGTATGTTCAAAAATCTAACTAAAATATTTAAATCAAAAAATTTAGAAAAAGCAGGCCCAAATAGTTTAAACATTTCTCCAAGCCTTCTAGATTTTGTAGAAAACGAATTATTGCCAGGTTTGAATATATCCAGTGAATATTTTTGGAAAACTTTTGAAAATATCTTAGAAAATTTTACTCAAAGGAATATTGACTTACTTGAAGAAAGAAAAAATATCCAAAAACAATTAGATAATTGGTATATAGAAAACAAGGACACCGTCTTTGACCTAAATACATATAAAGATTTTCTTGAAAATATTGGTTATTTATGTCCTAGAACAAAAGACTTTTCTATTAAGACCTGGAATGTTGATCCTGAAATTAGAAAAATTGCTGGCCCCCAATTAGTTGTTCCAGTTATGAATGCAAGATTTGCATTAAATGCAACAAATGCGAGATGGGGAAGTTTATATGATGCGCTTTATGGTACTGATGTTATTAGCGAGTCTGATGGAGCTAAAAGGGAAGGTGGTTATAATCCAATAAGAGGAGACAAAGTTATTGCATTTGCAAAGGAATTCTTAGATAACACAATCCCTCTTCAGACAGGTAAATTCAAAGAAGTAATCAATTTTGAATTCATTGATAACGAATTATTTCTTACTCTTGATAACGGTAAAAAAGTTAATCTCAAAGAAAAAGAAAAATACATTGGTTATATGGATAAGGGTGAGGGGGCATATGGACTATTATTCAAGAATAATAATCTACATTTTGAGATCCAAATTGATAAAAAGCATCCAATTGGAGCAGAGGATCCAGCAAGTATAAAAGATATTCTGATGGAATCAGCAATTACAACTATTCAAGATTGTGAAGATTCAGTAGCTGCAGTTGACGATGAAGATAAAATAATTGTTTATCGTAATTGGCTTGGCTTAATGAAAGGAGATCTTGAGCGAACATTTGATAAAAATGGAAAGCGCCTAACTAGAAAACTAAATCCAGATAGAAAATATTTGCTAAAAAATGGCCGAATGATTTTGCTTCCAGGCAGAAGTATGTTGCTTGTAAGAAACGTAGGCCATTTAATGACGAATCCTGCCGTTAAAGATAAAAATGGTTATGAAGTTTTTGAAGGTATCATGGATGCGATATTTACAATATGTATAAGTATCCATGATTTGATTGGTAACGGTACTTATAAAAATTCGAAGACAAAAAGTATCTACATTGTTAAACCAAAAATGCATGGACCTAAAGAAGTTAAATTTACTTGTGATTTATTCGCTGCTATTGAGGAAGCTTTTGATCTTCCTTTAAATACTGTAAAAATTGGAATAATGGATGAGGAAAGAAGAACTACTGTAAATCTTAAAGAATGTATCGAAGTTGCAAAACATAGAGTTATTTTTATTAATACTGGATTCCTAGATAGAACAGGTGACGAAATTCACACTAGCATGGAAGCTGGACCTATGGTCACAAAAGCCAAAATGAAATCTGAAGGCTGGATTAATGCATATGAAAATTGGAATGTTGATATTGGTTTGAGCACGGGGTTTAAGGGAAATGCACAAATAGGAAAGGGTATGTGGGCTATGCCAGATGAAATGCTTGAAATGTATAAAACTAAAACTGTTCATCCAAAATCTGGTGCAAATTGCGCATGGGTGCCATCTCCAACAGCTGCAACCATTCACGCAATGCATTACCATCAAATATTTGTTCAGTCAGAACAAGATAAAATTTTATTAAGAGATAAAGCGAGCCTTGACGATATTCTAAACATCCCATTAATA
>MDTD01174246.1_pt1 | contig 14997 bp, 21 predicted proteins | sample 811221 | NCBI WGS metagenome assembly MDTD01 (sample SAMN05326646, study PRJNA326480) | marine metagenome | isolation source: seawater | place: Pacific Ocean: South West | collected 2011
ATTTTGAAAATGAAAAGGGTGACTTTAAGAACGATTACAGATTTATGAACGCAGAGATAATCAATGAGAAACTTAAAACCGTGAAGTTCAAGGGTGTTAAGTGGGACGTTGAAATCGAGCCAACTGTGGCAAGTGTTCAAAGATTCAACTTCCAGGCCACAGCAAACACAGAACACAATTCATTCGTCGTGAGGACGGAAGATGGAAATCTGATATTCACATTCGGTGACCAAGCGTCACATGGAGGTGAGTTTGTTTTCGCAACTGACGTTAAGGGCACACTTAACAAAGGTTGGAGTTGGCCGGTAGGTCAGGTGTTGCAAATATTGAAACTTTCGGATTCGGCAAAAGTAATGTTGCACTTCTCTAATGAAGGTGCAATGCAGGTCAGTGTTGATTCTGGATTGGGCAAATATCAATACATCATACCAGCACAGGCGCAGTAATGACGAAAAATGCAAGACAGGAGCACTTAGGAGAGTTGAGCAGAGACTTTGCGGTGTTCCTGCCTGCTATATCAAATTTCTACAACACATTTATTAGTAAACAAAGAGTATCAGGCGGAAAACATATTCCCGAAGATCGTATTCCAAAAGGATTTGAGAATGGAGTAGAAGGGCTAAACTTTATAAATCCTGATGAAGGCATGTTCACTTATCCCACTGCACTATATTCGGCAGGACACGCCTGCCTTGATATGGACAAAGTAGGTGACAGGGATCACATGTTTGTACATAGAGACAGAAAATTTTCAACAATAGTTGGTGACTCCGGTGGATATCAAATAGGCAAAGGCGTGATAAAGTTTGATTGGAAAGACTTCGAAGGCAATAAAGCAAACAAAGTCAGATCAGACATACTGAATTGGCTAGAACTTACAAGTGATTGGGCAATGACACTAGACGTACCAACATGGGCGGCAGATGATCTTAATAGTCCAAAGACAGGATTGAAAAGTTTCCAAGATACACTTGATGGAACAATATACAATAACAAATTTTTCCAAAAGCACAGGCTAGGACAAACAAAATTACTGAATGTACTGCAAGGTGATGACTGGGAAACTGCACAGATATGGTATGATCAAGTGAAAGACTTTGAATTCGAAGGTTGGGCAATGGGTGGTATCAATATGTGTGATATGGAAGTAATGCTGAAAAGACTGATAATCATGCGAGACGAAAAGAAACTTGATGGCAAAGATTGGATGCACGTACTGGGCACATCACAGATGGACTGGGGGTGCTATCTTACACAGGTACAAAGGCAAATACGGAAACATATCAATCCAAATTTCACAATTAGTTTTGATTCCGCATCTGCATTTTTGTCTACTGCAAATGGTCTGGTATACACACATAACTCTTTCACTCCGGATAGGTTTTCATTTGTTATGGACAAGGCACCGGACGACAAGGCATTAAAGGGCAGTGACATACAATTTCCATTTGACAGCGGAATAGGTAGAAGATTAAGAATGGGAGATGTTTGTTACTATGGCGACAAGGATCTTAATAAGTCTGGCAAGATAGGAGCAACAAGTTGGGATAGTTTTAGTTATGTGCTGATGATGGCTCACAATGTTTACAATCAGATAAGGGCAATCCAAATTGCTAATGATCTCAATGACATAGAATCAATCAAGCACAGACCAGAAGTCAAGCACTGGCGTAAAACAAAGGCAAGTGATAAGACAGATGAACCAAGCATTTACGTTCCACGTAATATACTTTATTTCAATACATTTGTTGAAGAAGTGTTCAACAGTGAAAAACCAATGGAACTTATAAGAAATGCATCTAGTTATCTAGCAGACATAAGAGGTAATAGATGGGCAAGAGCCACAGGCGGAGGAAAAGGAAAAAATAATTTCTCAAGTTTATTTGAAGGAGGTTAAAATGGCTGGTAAAAGTAAAAAAATAAAAAAACTAGAAGATCATCACAAGTATCTTGACCGAAAGGTTAAAGAACTTACCAAGGATAGGCTTAAAGATCGTAGTGATGAGAGCAAAACTATTTTGATGAGACTGAAAAAAACTAAACTGGCTTTGAAAGATGCTATCACTTCGGCCAAGGCGAAGTTGACAAAATAACCAGTATACAGTATAATAACAGCATGGACAGAGATTATATAACAGGCAAAAGCGACAGTGTAGGTATATTTTCAGGATTGGAAGTAGAACACACGCCGGCGTTTGGAAAAAAGACATTATTTCTTGCTAGGAACGATTTGCTATTTGATCAGATAGTTGAATTAGCAGAAAAAGTAAGTGCTGAAGCAATATACTTTGGAGCAAATAGAACTTTCATGCACAATATTGTAAACACTCCACAACTTATTAAAAAATTAATGGATAAAGGTTATTGGTGCACGATAGATTATCAATACAGTGTTCACGAAGATGTAAAAGAAAGATTTGCAGATATCTGGACCGAAGAAAAATTTATTCCGTTCTGTTCTATAATATTTCCAAAATCAGAAGATGACGATAATTTATGCATCAAAGTAGATGATATCGACTTTAACAAAACTAATCCTGGAGTATGGACAATGACTATGAATCACTTTAAACAGTCATCTGGCTTTACTTCTTGGAAAGAGTACAAACAAGATGAACCAATAGCAGAGCAGGATGTCAAAAAGGTCGTATAAAATAGACGAAGGAATGGCTAGTTACAAGGCTTGGATACGTGAGACCAAAAGATTAGAAAAAATGGGTCTACATGGCACTGACTACTACGTAAAGAAGGTTGAACAATTAGAAGAAAAAGTGAAAAAATTAGAAAATAAACTTAAAGCAAAAAGGAAAGGAAAAAAATGAGCAGTGAAGAAATGCGAGACCAGGCACTAAAAGAAAAAGCAAACAAAGGAAAAAAGATGATTTGGGTTACATTCCAAAAAGAGGGTATTCACAAATACCCGGCGGCACTGGATGATCCAAAACTAGCAACAGGCGATCAATATGATGTTTCTTTCCTTGGATATCCTCACAGACACATATTCCATTTCAAGGTAGCAATAGAAGTATTTCATGATGATAGAGATATAGAATTTATACAGTTCAAAAGATGGATGGAGAATATGTACGCAGATGGAACAATGAAACTTGATTACAAGAGTTGTGAGATGATATCTGATGATTTGTATGTAGCAATAGCAAAAAAATATCCAGGTAGAGACATATCTATAAACGTGTCTGAAGACGGAGAAAACGGATCGTATGCAGTATACAACAACGACGAAGTAGTCAGTGGAATATAATGAAAGAAATTCATATACAACAGAAGAGAGCAACAACTAGAATGGGACACTTACCTATAGAAGGCGGTGGGCTCAATGCTGGATATGACACAGTTGATGCCGTGGCAAACATCTGCACCACAGCAGGAAACCTTGGCATGAAGTATGGCAAGGATTTTATCTGGGCATACGCAGGATATCAAGATGACGGCGACGATCTTGAAGACTGTATTACTTTAATGGTTAAGGAAGACAAGTATGAATCGTTCCTACATCTTGCTCTACAGAATAACCACAGAATAAAACACACAAACTCAGGAACAGTCAAACTAATTAAGGAGAGAAAATAACATGAAAGTACCATATACTAATTTTAAAACAAGGCAAGGCGACACCGATGAAGTAGGCGGTTGTACATTTATCGGCGGAGAATGGAAGGACGTCGATACAGTAGACATATTTGATAACAAAAAAGTTGTGGTATTTGCTTTGCCTGGAGCATTTACACCTACTTGTTCTAGTCAACAAGTACCAGGCTTTGAAGCAAAATATGATGAATTAAAAGCCTTAGGAGTAGATGAGGTATATTGTCTGTCTGTCAATGATGCATTTGTAATGAATGCATGGTTTAAAGATACTAATGTAAAGAAAGTTAAACCAATTGGCGATGGTGAAGGAGTGTTTACACAAGGAATGGGTATGTTGGTTAACAAACCAGGACAAGGTTTCGGCATGAGGTCTTGGAGATATTCTATGTACGTCGATAACGGCGAAGTGAAGAAAATTTTCGAGGAACCTGGAAAAAATAATGCCAGCGATGATAATGATCCTTTTGAAGTATCAGATGTTGATACTATGATCAAATATCTAAAAGAGAATGCCGGGTAATCCACCCTTAAAAATATCTATTATTGGCCATACAAAAAGTCTCGGCAAGGCATTGTATGGTTTTTTTAACAATGATCATGTTGTAGGCTTTAGTAGATCTAATGGTTATGATATCAAAAGTCCATTTGATCGTAAAAAAATTATTCGTGAGTCACAAGACAGCGACATTTTAATTAACCTTGTTCACAACTACTATCATCAGACAGATGTGTTGTATGAATTTTATAAAAATTGGGAAGATAAAGAGAAATTAATCATCAATATTAGTAGTGCTGTAATTGATGATAGCGATTGGGGTATAGATCGCTTGGACTATCTAGAATACAAGAACCAAAAATTAGCACTAGAATCGATGGCGTTGCTATTATCCAAAAGAAAAGCAAAAGTGCAAATACGTAACTACAGGATATCCGAAATAAATTTTGAAGAGGACTGTAAGAATCTAAATAGTATCATCGATGAGTTCAGATTACATAAAAAGTAAAACCCTTTGTCCGCTCCCTTTTGCTGGTGGTATAGTAAACACAGACGGTTCGGTGCAATGCTGTTCAATTTCAAAAGAATTTTTGGGAAATGTTAATGAGCAGTCATTAGAAAATATACTACAAACAAGCAAAAAACTTAAAAATATTAGAAGAGAAATGCTTGAGGGCAAGTATCCTTATAATTGTAGTGACTGCTATAAAAAAGAGAGTCATCTTACAAATATAAGTTTGGAAAATGTGAGTAATAGACTATACCATATAAAGGCTTTAAAATCCTCACCATTTAAGTTGTATAAAGACGAGCACCAGTTTGAATTACAGCAGGTGGATCTAAGGTGGCGTAATACTTGTAATTTTGCCTGTGTATATTGTGATAAAACCTTTTCAAGTGTTTGGGCACAATTTGATGGACAACCTGACAAGATGACCAATGAAGCAATGCAAGAAACTTTTGAGTTTGTTAAAAAAAATATAGACAATCTACAAACAATCTATATGGCAGGAGGTGAGCCGTTCCTCATAAAAGAAAATTTACAAATAATAGATTTAATAGCAGAAAAAAGGCCCGGCTTATTGTTAAGAATTAACACCAACCTTTCGATATTGAATCCAAAAATATACAATAAATTAAAAAATTTACCAAACGTGCATTGGATTGTTAGTGCTGAATCCACAGGAAATAAATTTAATTACATAAGATGGCCAGGCAACTACAATGTTCTTGTTAACAATCTAAAAAAGATACAATTACTACCACACAAAATCACGATCAACATGACGTGGAATTTATTATGCGTGGCAAATATCCTTGAATTTATAGATGACATGATGTCTAATGGAATACATCCTAACCAATTTGTAATGAACTTTGTAAGCAATCCTATCGAGCAGAGTGTTTTGAACATTACCAAAGAGAGAAGAGATGCTTTGATTTTGGATATTATGGACAGAAAGGCAAATACCAATAAAAAATTTTTGCTTTACAAAGTATATGAAGAAATGCTAGACATACTTAATCAACCATTGCTTGACACAAATAAAACAGCATTGTATAATACATTAAAGGATTTAGATTTGAAAAGAAAATTAAACAGCAAGGAAGTATTTCCTGAATTATATAAGGAGGAGATTTGAAAATATTTTACATGGGTCTTGAATCTTATCAAGCAAGATACACTTATCAACTTACTGACTGGACAAAAAGAGCATACGATAAACGTAAAATAGATTACGTTATAGTGCCTGGAGATACAATAGATGACTCGGAGGCAATCGTTACAGGGCAAGTGCTTGATGCACATGGCAGAAGTTATTTTGGCATGAGCCAGATGATGAACCTTGTGAAGATGTTAAAGGCAGGCGAAATTACTAACAAGGACGCAATATTTTTTGAAGACATGTTTCAACCTGGAATGGAATCACTTCCTTACATATTACAACAGACTCCTGAAAAATATAGACCCGCAGTATATTTGAGATGCTTGGCACAGGCCATAGATCCGGATGACTTTGTACATGTTTGGGGAATGAGCAAATGGATGAGCCTGTATGAACAGATGTGCAATGAGATTCCAAATGTGGTTATACTTGCCAGCAATGAAGAAATGGTGGCAAATATGAGAATAGCAAACTGGAAAGCACCAATATACAATGTATCTGGTTTAAGTTTTGGCAAAGAAGAAGTGCAGTCAAGAGTAGAACAAAAACCTTTTATGGAAAGAAAGAACAGAGTTGTGTTTGGGGCGAGATGGGATCAAGAGAAGCAACCACAATTTTTTATGGACATGATTACAAAATTTAAAGAAAAACATCCTGAGACTGAGTTTGCAATATGTCAGGGTGGACCGTTAAGGTCAAACAATGATTATTATGTTCAAGAAGCAAAACATCTAGCAAAGAAAGGATTGCTTACAATTCATGAAAATTTGAAAAAGAACGAATACTACGAAATACTAGCGGACTCGAGAGTGTTGTTCAATTGTGCCTTGCAGGATTGGACGTCTAACACAGTAAGTGAAGCAGATGCGTTGGGTTGTAATGTATTGTTTCCGGCCTACAGGTCATTTCCTGAAGTGTTCGCTAATGATCATACAAGATTATACGTGCCATGGTCACAAGAAGACGCAATGGCAAAACTAGAACTATTATTAAGCAAACCATCCCCTAGTATGGGTCAAATATCGGATTGGACCAACGGAACAATTGATAGAATGTTAGACATCATGACAGGCAAGGGAGAACAATGGAGAAGAGATGGAGCCCACTACAGAACACCCGTTTCAGAAAACAAATATTAAAAATCTAAATAGGTCGGTGTTGGTCACTGGCGGCGCAGGTTATGTTGGTTCACACACTTGTAAATTATTGGCCAAGAACGGCTTTGAACCAGTCACTGTGGATAGATATTTCCGAGAAGGACTTGTATCCTTTGGCCCAAATTACAATCTTGAACTTCCACAGGAAGTGAATAGACTGGATGAAATAATCACACGTCACAACATCACCAGTTGCATTCATTTTGCAGGTAGCACTAGTGTACCGGAAAGTGTACAGGATCCGTCTTTGTATTACAGAAATAATCTGATACTTACAATTAATCTTATAGACAAACTTATTGATTGCGGAGTGAAGACATTTGTGTACAGTTCTAGTGCGGCTACATACGGCGACCCAGGAATGCATATGTGTAAGGAAACTGACTGGGCAAAACCAATTAGTGCATATGGAGCCACTAAACTTATGATGGAAATGGTTTGTGACAATTACATGACTGCTTACGGATTGAGCAGTGTCGGTTTAAGATATTTCAATGCCGCAGGTGCTGATCCCGAATCAGAAGTTGGAGAATTACGAGAAAAGGAAACACACATTATACCCTTGGCTATCGCGGCGGCAAGGGAAGGAAAAACATTCAAGATGTTTGGCGATCAGTACCCTACCGAAGATGGTTCATGTGTCAGAGACTATGTGCATGTAATGGATCTTGCAGATGCCCATATAAAAGCACTACACTATGCATCAGACAAGTTGGTGTCCGAGGTATTCAATCTTGGTTCGGGAGCGCCTGCCTCAAACAAGCAATTACTAGATGCTGTCCAAAAATACACAGGTAAGATGAATATAGACGTACACCCTAACAGACCAGGCGATCCGGCCTACTTGGTTGCAGACATAAGCAAGGCAAAAAAAGTTTTGGCTTGGGAGCCTACACAAAGTAATATAGATAATGTGGTTGCAACCGCTGTGCAGTGGTACAATAAAATGCACAAAAAACAAATACAGTAGGCTATCCAGGCCTAAATAAATGCATGGATGCCAAGCAAAAATTTGACCTATTTCAAAACCGTAAACACTTTTGTGCCGCACCATGGAACTTGCTTTATGTATGGGTTGATGGCAAAGTAAGTTCTTGTACAAAAGGCAATCCTTTAGGAAATTTAACTACTCACGGCATAAAAGAAATCGTACATAATAAAGGATTTACAAAATTAAGAGAAGACATTTATGCAGATAAAATAACCGAAAACTGTAGGAATTGCTTGGCAAGTGAAAACACCACCAGTGCCGGAAAATTCAAAGGCTTAAGAAATCATTATAACAAACTAGGAGTTAATAGTAGTGTTGACTATTCAAATCCAAAAAAATTCAAACTTTCTGCATTGGATCTGCATTGGAGCAGTACATGTGACTTGAAGTGTGTTACCTGCTGGGCCGAACAGAGTAGTAGTATTGCAAGAGAACAAGGCATGCCGGTAAAACACACACCTACAAAAATTGCGGAAGGTATAATTGAGTATGCCACAGCCAACCAATCCGAATTAAAAGAGATCTATTTGAGCGGTGGAGAGCCAACACTGATAAAATATAATCTTAAATTACTGAAGCAAATTGAAAAAAGACCTGATCTACAAATAAGAGTAAATTCAAACATGCAGTGGAAACAAGATAATTCTATTATTAAAGAAATACTGAAGTTTCCAAATGTGCTTTTTACTTGTAGCATAGATGGCATTGGAGAAAAATTTAATTATATTAGGCGAGGAGCAAATTGGGAGAAAACAATCAATAATATCAAATTTTTACAGGCACAGCCGAACGTGGACCTTAGGGCAAACACAGTATTTTTTGTGTTGACTGCTCAAGAGATTCCGGATATAGTTGATTACTTTATGGAGGAAATTGGAAGCATTGATCACACAATTAATCAGATAGCAATGGGACATCCTTATTTGCGATGCCGTAATTTACCTACATCAATCAAAGAAAATGTGCGTAATAAACTGACAGACACCTTTGAAAAATACAAATCTAACTTAAACATAGCAGGTAACATTAGAAGATGTCTAATAGAATTAGATAACAAAGGTAATAGCAGAGAATATAAAAATTATTTTGACCGAATTGATTCATTGCAGGGCACAAACTGGCGTGAACTATATCCGGAGTTAACATGAAACAGGCATTGCTAATAGGATGTGGAAATACAAGAGGTGCTGAAATAGTAAACGGTTGCGAGGAGGCTGGTTACTGTGTGACTAATATAGGTTCGGGAGTTTCTGAAATACCAACCGTACAAAATATCCAAATCCAATGGGATGATCTGGATATTACACAACTTCATAAGATACTTAAAAATATAAAAAATCCAATTGACTTTGTATTTTTTAATCAAAATGCATCTAGTCTATCGCACAATGATTTTATTGATGAAAAAAAGACACTCGATACTTGGGCACTTGTTAAAAGTTGGAGTAAAAGTTATTGGTTAAGTTGTCAGTTGCCGTATGTGTTGTTACAAACCCTAGGTCCACAAATGAATAAAGATAGCACTGTGGGTTGGATGCTGTCAAGTTATACTGATAAAACTGCACAAGGGGTAGAGCAACATCCAGATTATAGTGGTTATAAATTTACAAACTACCTAGTAATGAAAAATTTTTCCAAAAAATATAATTGCTTTGGTATTAATCCTGATTTTGAAAAAAATAACTTTATCAAATCTCTTATCAAAGATATATGTTTAGGCAATACCAAATGCAATGGCGAAGTTTTTTAAGTTGACTAAAACCATCAATACCACTATAATATTAAACACAAAGGAGATACAATGACAGACTCAGAAGAAAAACAAAGAGCACTAGACGCCTCTATGGAAAATGAGAGTGTAGGACACAAAGACAACTATGGTCCTATGGTGCAAATATCATTAAAGGAATACGACAAACTTAAAGAAAGATCTAAATATATCACTGATAGAGACATGATTTCTGTCATAGACAAAATTGAAGAGTTGGTTAGAGCATTAAGGAAACACATAGTAAGACTGGATATTGAATAATGGATGATACACTTAAAGACAGTTGGGTACCGCAAGGTCCTGTAAGCAAAAGAATTAGGGAAAGGATCCAAAAGGCAGGAAAACGTTTTCATGCTAACGACAACATAGCCGATTACATAGAGGATGGCGAAATGGATGAACTGCAGATCGAAGTACAAGAAAAATTGCAAGGAGTCCTTGAAAGCCTTGTGATTGACACGGACAATGACCACAACACACAGGAGACCGCGAAACGTGTGGCAAAGATGTACATCAGAGAAACATTTGGCGGAAGGTTCAAGCCAATGCCAAGAGTCACAAGTTTTCCAAACATGGGATACAAGAGCATGTACACAAGTGGTCCGATATCTATTAGATCAACGTGTGCCCACCACTTACAAAATATTGTGGGCAAGGCTTGGGTAGGCATCATTCCGAATGGAGAAGTGATTGGTTTGAGCAAGTTCAACAGGATAGTGCATCACATAGTCGAAAGACCACAAATACAAGAAGAAATGACAACACAGATTGCTGAGGAACTAAAAAAATATGCAAAAACTGAGAATATAGCAGTCGTGGTCAAAGCAGAACATCATTGTATGACACATAGAGGTGTCAGAGAACACGAAAGTGATATGACAACAGCAATCATGCTAGGAGCATTCAAAGAGGATCCAGCGACAAGAGATGAATTCTATAAAATTTGTATGAGCATGAAGGGTCATGGCTAAAAAGCAAAAAGAAACTTATACATCAGATGCCGTTTATACAATAGACGACTGGAGTATGGGCACCACTTTCAGTGCCGATAGTCTCGATCCTATTGATATTAGTTACGATGCTGGTCAACTGAGTTTTGATTATGAAGAAGAACTCCGAGACAAATATCCTGCTCTAAAAGATGCATGGGAACATTACATGAATGTAAAAAATATGTGTGAGGCAAAAGAGAAAGAAAATGAGAATTAATTACGACGCAAAACTAAATTTTGAGGACGTGTTATTACAACCAAAACGTTCAACATTATCTTCCAGGAAAGACGTAGATATGACACGTAACTTTACTTTTAGAAATTCAGGCAAACAAATGAACTTTTTGCCAATCTTTGCAAGTAACATGGACGGAGTTGGTACGTTCTCGATGGCAAAGGTGTTACAAGATTACAAGATGATGACTGTGATCACAAAAACAACAGGCATAGATCAATGGCGTCAAGCAGTAGGCAACGGCGTAAGGTTACAAAGTGTTTCTGTGTGTACAGGCACAAATGTCATGTGGGATAAGGACGCACAGGATTGGAAGACAATGCAAGAAGTTCTAAAAAGTTTTCCTGATATCAAGATGATCACTGTTGACGTTGCAAATGCATATCACCAAAACATGGTTGATTTTATCAAAAAAGTGCGTGATGAATATCCAAACAAAATAATCGTTGCCGGAAATGTAGTTACACCTGAAATGACCGAAGAACTTATTATAAATGGTGCCGATGTTGTTAAAATTGGCATTGGTCCTGGATCGGTATGCACTACAAGAACAATGACAGGTGTTGGTGTGCCGCAATTCAGTGCAATACTGGATTGTGCAGATGCGGCCAATGGCGTTGACGGACATATTATGGCCGATGGTGGTTGCGTCCATCCTGGAGATATAGCAAAAGCATTTGGTGGCGGTGCCCACATGGTCATGATCGGTGGTATGTTGGCGGGTCATGACGAATCTGAACAGCCAGTAGTCGACGGCAAAGTTGAATTTTATGGAATGAGTTCCGATAGAGCAAGAGAAGTTCACGGAAAACGTAAAGATGGATACAGAGGCAATGAAGGCAGATTGATAAGTTTACCTCATAGAGGACCTGTGAAACACACTGTAGAAGATATACTAGGTGGTGTGAGAAGTGCATGTACTTACATAGGTGCAAGAAGGTTGAAAGACATGCCTAAATGTGCAAGTTTTGTAACAACAAATAATGTAATCAATAGGGTATATGAACAATACACAAAATAGTATAAAAAAAGTCACCCCATTACATGATTCCACTTGGTATGTAAAATGGTTTGGCGTATGTTTTATTTGTTTGGCTGTGTTGTGCAGATCCATACAGGAGGTGCCTAAAGTTTATGATGTGTTCTTTTCTATAATAGGCACTGGAGCATGGCTATGGGTTGGATTCAAATGGCATGACAGAGCACTTATAGTGCTAAACACGATACTACTTGCCTTATTAGTATCAGGAGGAGCGAGGTATGTTGTACAATGGCTGACGATGTAAAGAAAAATTATTTCACAACAGGTCAGATGCGTAACGCACTTATCCAGATTGAGGATCAAATGGTTCACTCGGGTTGGATGCCATCTATTATTATAAGCATCAATAGAGGTGGTTGCATACCTGGAGTATATCTTTCACACAGACTCAATAAATCTCACGAAGTAATTGATATAAGATTACGCGACCACACAGTCAAGCCAGACCTAAGGGTCTTAGAAAAAGCATTCGCATGGCAGAAAAAAATATTGATACTAGATGATATTAACGACACTGGCGCTACTTTTCAATACATAGTTGACAATTTTGGCAAGCGGGACGATAGGATTAGATTTGCGGCTTTAATTAATAATAAGCCTTCTCCGGTTAAAATGGACTATCATGGCTATGAAATTAATAAAGACGAAGCACCCTGCTGGATAGTTTTTCCATGGGAGGAATGGGACAAGTAAATAAGGCTAATGCCTATTAACAAAAACACCTTCTGCGTAGCCCCCTGGTACAGCATTTATCTGGATTCAAAAAAAAGGATGGCTCCCTGTTGCAGGTTTAAAACCATGCGTACTAGCAAAGATGCAAAAGAATATTTTGAATCAAAGGAAATAAAGGAACTTAGACAGGATCTACTACAAGGAATAAAAAATAAAAATTGTGAGGCTTGTTGGATTGATGAAAAAAATGGTGGAGATTCTCTTAGATTAATTTCCAACAGAACAATAGCACACAGAGGTAATTTCAAAATTTCTGATCAAATAAAAGAACCAAAATTACAAAATATATTAAGTTTTGATCTTACGTTAGGTAATCTTTGTAACTTAAAGTGTGTGATGTGTAATCCAGAATTAAGCAGTCAAGTGTTAGCGGAGGCGAATGCAAATGACAATCTTAAAGAACTTTATAACGCAAACACGGACTTTGCACAAAAATCATTTGACTGGCCTAAACAGCAGGAGTTCATTGACTGGTGTCAGACACATCTACCACAAGCAGTTCATATAAAATTCACCGGTGGCGAGCCGTTTATCATTCCATGGATAGATAGGGTGATTGAACATATTCCTGACGAACAAAAAGCAAAATGTATACTACACTTTACTAGTAATCTAACTGTAATTAATGACAAATTGTTTAGGAACATCCATAAGTTCAAGGAAGTTTGGATAAGTGTTTCTGTCGAGGGCATAGAGGACACTTTCGAATATCTAAGATACGGACATAAATGGAACAAATTAAAACAAAATTTACAAATAATTAGAAAAATGAAAATACCAAATTTAATTTTAAAAGTAAATCATGTTGTGCAGGCTCCGAGTTTTCAATCTATTCAAAAGATGGTAAAGTATTTTGATAAACTCAAAATGGAAATTAATCCAATATTATTGCGTACACCAAAACATTTTACTTTGGCTTCTCTTACCAAAGAATGTAAACAAGATTTTTTGAGCAACACGTCTACCTACAGCGGGTACAATGAGAAATTTGTATCCTACGTTAGAAGTGTGGTTGAACAAAATATGGATCACGAACGTGATGGCACTGATGAGATGCTTAAACATCTAAGTAGGTTAGATCGTGTCCGTGGCAACAATTTTTCAAACGTTATACCAAGTCGGAACATAAACCAGTAGCAAAGGTTGTATTGACACATCTTTGGAAATCCTGTTAAAATTAAGAACATTAATAAAAACCTATAGGAGGATTAATGTTTAAAGATGTAGACAAATCAATGCTGATGAAATTGGTGTTATTACATGTGGTAGTAATTATTGTTTCAAATGCGTTAGTGGCAATACCGGTAGAAATACTAGGTGTGAAATTGACGTGGGCGGCATTTACTTTCCCATTAGTGGTTATAGCGACTGACTTGACTGTGAGACTATTGGGTAAACAAATAGCAAGGGCCACGATAGCGGCGGCATATCCTTTAGCAATAATAGGATCAATCGCAGTTGTGTTGGCCGAAGGTGCACCACAATCGGTTGCAATGAGGATTGGTTTCGCAAGTGCCACTGCTTATGCAATTGGTACTATGCTTGACGTGTATGTTTTCCAGTACATTAGGGAATCAAAAACATACGGCAAGAACTGGTGGATGGCTCCGGCGGTATCGACAATAGCGGCCAACATCATTGACACTTACACATTCTTTGCAGTTGCATTCAACAACAGTGCCGACGAATACATGGCGGCAAACTGGGTTGAGATAGCAGGCTCACAGACTGTGTTGAAAATAATAGTAGGACTTGTTGTATTCTTACCAGCATACGGATTGTTGCTGAACAGACTACAAAAAACGTACAAACTGAAATAGTATGTTAAACAAAGTCTACACAGGCGCCGGTATACTAGCAGTAGTACTTGCCGTAACGGCTGTATTGGCATTCACACTACTATAAAATCATTGGGGGATTTTATTCCCCCATTGACAAAACATCTAAATACAATTATAATAAGAGAACATTATGGGAAACATAGCCGGTAAAATTTGGGGACAAACAGAACTAATTGAAGCAAATGGTTCTTGCGAGTTTCACAGAATTGACTTTGTAAAAGGTGGCACGTGTTCAAAGCACAAGCACGAATACAAATGGAATGGTTTCTACGTAATGTCAGGCGAGATGAAAATCCGTGTATGGCAAAAGGACTATGATCTAATAGACGAAACCATACTTAAAGCCGGTGACTACACAGCCGTCAAACCAGGACTATATCACTCATTTGAGGGTTTGGAAGATGGCGTTGCGTTTGAGTTGTACTGGGCGGAATTCAGACATAACGATATACAACGTGAAAGTG
>MDTD01089004.1_pt1 | contig 14996 bp, 20 predicted proteins | sample 811221 | NCBI WGS metagenome assembly MDTD01 (sample SAMN05326646, study PRJNA326480) | marine metagenome | isolation source: seawater | place: Pacific Ocean: South West | collected 2011
AATCGGGTGCATAAAATCGACGTTTTTGCGCACCTTCAACATCCGAAAAAATGAAATTTTTTTGGGGGACTTTTTTCTCGCGCTGCAGTTTTGCGCACCTGAACATGGTGTAGTCATGATCGCGCCTAAGGCGCGTGCATGGACACCACCGTGGATGCCATTGAATCATTGCTCAATCGAATAGAAGATATCAAGCAGACGCTGCCTGATAGTGTGTATATAGGCATGCTGGAGGACTTGCAAACCATTCACACTTCAATCAAGCCACGAGAACCGGTAGTAGAAGATATTTATATTGATATTGAGAGAATGCACCTGGGCGACGAGTACTTGTATAATCTGATCCGCAATATCGTGGGCAGGCGCACCATGAACGCCGGACATCTGAACCAAATACTGCTTCGCAAAGGGTACTCTGCAGAAATTATGGGATATGCTAGTTTCAAGGATTGGATGGAGGACTTGCATATACATATTGTGGACAATAACATCGTGTTTCCGTGATGGTGTATATGATAGGAAGCTGCCCTCCGAAAGATCTTAAGAAGATGTACTACAGAAAACCAGTACGTAAGAAAAATTACAAGTACAGTCCACGAGACAGCGATGACGCGCGGCTCGTCAAAGCGTGCAAACAAGGACACATAGAGGTCGTCAAAGAACAACTTCGCCGCCTAGCAGATCCAGACTGCATTGTTTTCCATACGACGCCTCTCCATGCAGCGTGCAAGTACCGGAACTTTCACGTTTTGAAACTGCTTCTCAAGCATGCAGATCCTAGAACGGTGGATCGTAGCGGAACAACACCCTACGTTTTCGCATGCGAAAACAGACTGCACGAAGCTGCCGAAATACTTGGAAACGATCCTCGAGTAAATCCGCATATGGGTAGAACGTTTCTAAATTACCCTCACATGCGTCATACCATTTCGAAAGCAAAACAATTCAATCCAAACTACGAAATGGATGGTGAAACCCTACTATACACACTTTGCAATAAATACAACGAAACACCTAGGACGCTACAACTGCTCATACAAAAAGGCGCAGATGTTAACCGTGCAGACGATAATGGTATCACTCCTCTCATGATCGCATGCAAAAACAATCACACGTATTCAATGAAAGTGTTGCTAGAGCATGGTGCAAACATGCATCAAAAAGCCAACAACGGACACACTGCATTCACTATCGCATGCTACTATCATCGTACCGGCTGCATCATGTTATTGCTCCATCTTGGCGCGTGGGTGTACGATACGTACGAAGGGAAGAGCGCACTGGACATGATAGAAAACGCTAAGTGCAAGAAATGCGTGCGCGATAGGATTCGGAACGCGATGCGAAGCGTAGAAAAGTGGCATGTAGCATTGCTGTATCTGCCTACAGACGTACTAAGATATATTGCTGATTTTGTATAATGGTGTATGACTGACACTTCCTTTCCCCCTACTCTTATGAACTGCATCTTTGAGAACGGACAGTTATTTTCTGCGATTGTGAATGCCGTCAAGGATCTCAGCGGCGAAGCCAATCTGGATTTCACCGAGGAAGGCATTCTCATGCAAGCCATGGATTCCGCGCACGTTTCGCTCTGCTCTCTAACGCTGCAGAAAGATCTGTTCAAGAGTTACCACTGCCCAGACAATATCTCTCTCGGTGTCAATCTGAAAACACTGTCGATGGTGCTGCGCGGCGTCAAGGGAGAGCTCAAACTCTCCGCGCTCGGCGACAAGCTGCACATCGAGGTGCAAAAGCTGGACGGTAACGCCAAGTACGACATAACGCTCATGGACATCGATTCGGAGAGTCTGGGGTTGCCCGACTCGGTGTACCCTGCGGTGTGCGTGCTCGACTCCTCCACGTTCGCCAAGGTGATGCGCGATCTGAGCGACTTTTCGGACACCTGCACGCTGAAAATCAACCACCGCCTCAACGTGAGCGTCCAAGGTGACGCCGGACACGTTAACTGGCAGAGCGGCGAGGAGTGCAAGTGCAGCGCGAGCGAAGTGTCCTCTCTGGACTTTTCCATGCGCTACATGTGCATGTTCACCAAGGCGGCTGCTGTCTCGCCAAAGGTCGTGCTCAGCATGGCGCCCAACCTGCCGATTTGCGTCACGTTTCCCATCGAAAGCGGTCACCTCAAGTTTTATCTCGCGCCAAAGATGTTTGACGATTAGTATTGAACTATTTATCTGTGTTCAATATACTAAATGTGTTGGTATAGAATGGTTGAAAAAGAAGATGGGCAACTGAAAAAAATCGATAGTACCAAAACATTCAATATATTTTTCGATTTTGAATCCTTCTTTAGCGATAATAAGTTTACAGTCGATGAATCTATATCAGAAAGCATGCTGATGATCTCACTGTATCTGCACATGTATTACAAAGCTGAATTTACAATGAAAGTAGATGACTCTTCAAAAATTACTAGTATTCCCGAAATTTTGAATGCTGACAATAATAAAATAGAAGAGAAATGGGAAGCTCTGCCTGGTTTTAAAACCAATAAAGATAATTTCTTACCCATACTTGATCTATGTAAAAAAGCAGATCTGAATCATTATGTTTATATAAAGTTAACAGATGATGTTGCTGCTGGAAAAACAGATGATGTTGCTGCTGGAAAAACAGATGATGTTGCTGCTGGAGATAGTATGTTCACAGATAAACGAAACGCATCTCATTATATCCTAGCAAATTTGTACAGACTCACATATGGGGTTGCTACGTTTGGACGTTTGCCTCAGGGTTCGAAAATCCTTGCAGCAAAGGAACTAGCAGAAAAAATCTACTCTGAACTTACTAAAGAAAAAGACGAAACTGTAGAGGCAGGCGAATCAAAAGCATCCTCAACGGTAAAAGCACCCTCAACGCCAAAAAATCAATCTACAAACTCTTCGACAGACAACGAACTGTACCAAAATCTTCTTGATGCTGCCAAAATCAAAGTTGAAAATAGATCGAATATAGAGAGTGTTGCAGACACCCCACCTGCAAATGAAATACGAGAGGAGGGTTCGTATCGCTGTACAATCCAAAACACTGAGGACGAGGAGGATAACGAAGTGTTTCATGTACGTTATCGGGTCTTTGATACACGAATAATCATGACATTTGTACTGCATCTTGGTGGTCAACCTACAATCACAGACATTAAAAAAGTTTCTGCGTTTAACTACAGGCGTCACGCAATTTCTTTTGGCGCAGAATTCAAAAAAGATGGTGATAAAACATTTTGGGTTGTAGATTCTCTAAAAAATGGAGCAGCAAAAACAGTGAAAGAATTGAATAAAATATTGGATCTGAGTAAAGTGAGCAGACAAAAAGAAAAAACAAATTTAAACCCGAAAATGCCAGGCTTACAAGGGAATTGTCTTTACACGGCGTTTTTTTTATGCGAACAATTTCTCTCAAATAATCTCACAGAGGATCTAACGACTGGTATGAACACAATTAAATTGATGATCTCAACTAATAGACCACGGACACGGGGAATGGATAATAGTGCTAAAAAAGATAAAAAGAAAACTACGTCTGAAAAACCTAAAAAGGAAACTACGTTTCTCAGACTCCGTTTTTAATGGAAGTCCAAAGCAGGTATTTCTCAGGAGGTAGAGCAGTCATATGTACTACTTATTCACGTACCATATCGTCTGCAAAATACAATCTGCGATATCGTCTTTCTTTTTAAACGTGTGAAATCGTGCGAGCATATTTGCGTCTAAGTATTTGACCGCCTCTTCGATTCCCGCCTTTTTGTTCTTGTGGTGTTTCTTTTTGGACGTGTTAAAGAAGCGTTTGACGCTGTGCGGGTGCACGCGCACCACCTTGTCTAGGTGAAAACACCTTAGGGCAGTTGCCATCGTTTTCATAATGGCGCGCATCTGGTTTTCTACGAGAATGACGTCCGCGGACACGAAGGGTTCCTCGTCGGCGATCTGCTTCATGCGCAGCACCGGATCTTTCATCTTGCCGAGATCCAAAAGGTGGAACTCGGTGAATCCCTCGTCGTAGACGGTGAACGCAAAGTTGCGCGTGCCGATGTCCACCGAGACGATCTTCATTGCGGGAACACGCGCCCTATAAATAACCAGAGCGCGAATCCCAATGATTCCCTTCGTCTTTGCCGAGTACCAGCCGGTGGAAGATATTACGTTTGAGGAAATTCTGCAGAGCATAGGGTTCGCGATGCCCACGGTGTGCGCACCAGCATGCGCACCGGCATGCGCACCAGCATCCGCACCGGCATGCGATTCCGAGTCGAAGGGTACGCAAACGCAAGTTGCGTCGCGCGACGCGTCTACGCAGACAGAGCGACCTCCCATGCTTTGGTCGTACTTTGGATGAGATCTAGAGATGCTCTTCTAGAGATGCTCTTCTAGAGATGCTGCACGACGATGGATCCCAGCGCGACGGCGAGGACGATGGTGATGCACGCGTAGTGGACGATAGTATCTACGACGGTGTCTACGACGGTGTCTACGACGTCGTCCATTGAAGGACGCGGCTGTGTGTACATAGTGTCTCACTATAAGATGCGCGCTGCGACCTCGAAATGTTGTTCGAGCAGATTGTGGCGTTCGAACCCGACAAGTGCATTTACTTGTCCGAGTGTCTCGAGAGGAGCGAGGAGTCGGTGCCCAACATGGAGGAGTACCTTCTCAAGTTCCGCGAGATGCTGCATCTGCTCAAGGTGCACCAGCGCACGCCTCTGAAGAAGCAGCCTCTGTTCGTGTGGCAGGACAGGAACAGCGCGTGCTGGAAGTTCGAGGAGCATCGCATCCTGCACACGCTGCACGGCATGCTCATGCAGGACGCCAAGAAGTGTTTCGACAACTGCGACTACAAGGGCGCCAAGGAGATTTTGGGCAGAGCCGTCGAGGTGTGCAAGGAGATGCAACAGGACTGGTTCAAGACGCCTCTGGTGCGCGGCATGCCCGAGCTGCAGACGTCGTACATCCTTTCTCTGCTGTTTCGCACCAAGGGAACGTACTGCTTCAACATGCACTCGTGGAAGAGCACTCCCGCCGTCGCCAAGATGGCGTACCAGTTCGTCGAGCTGTCCAACTGCCTTTGGCGCAGGGGTGCGGACAGGGAGTACGCGGATAAGCTTCGCGCGCACTACCACCACGCGGTGGCGTCCGCCGAGGCGGAGAAGGACGAGAAGGACTTTGAGGTCGTCATTTCGCACAGCACCGCCGCGATGACGCTGTGCGACGACGCCAAGCTGGCGGAGGATCACAAGAACTGGGAGGAGATGAACAGCACGGTGCACTACGCGCAGGTGCAGGACGTCGAGTGTCCGACGCTGACCCTGCAAAAGGCGCTCAAGTATGTATAAACATGGTGTACTTTCGAATTAATTTGCTAGCGGTATGAATGATTCCGCAATTATTGCTCATTTGCAGAGCAAGATCGGAGGCGCGCCGCACGTCTGCACGAAAGACTGTACGACGTCGGCGATGCGCGTGCACGTGCACGAAAAAGACGGACAGCACATCCGATGGTCGGGCAACAACCAGCCTTGGATGTGCAAAGCCACCTTTGTGAGATCGCTGCGCTACGTGTACGTCTGCCACAAGACGCGCACGATACACCACTGCACGCGCGAGTGCGCCTTGGAGCCGGTGCCCAACGACGATCATACGCTCGTGTGTCCCGTGAGCGGCGTGCAGTGGGACAACGAGACGGAGGTGGTGCGTTCTTGGAAGTTGACGTCCAAGTGCATTCCCAGCATCGTGTCGGACAAGAGGGATCCCAACATGTACTCTAGGGACGCCGACGGCGTGGTGCAGTCGCGCACGCTCAACATCAAGGACGAGTCTTGTCGGCGCGCGGTGCACAGCGCGCTGCACATGCTCGTGTGCTCGCAGCGGCGCAAGGCGCACGAGCTCGAAAAGTTCAAGAGCAACAAGCAGCACGCGATGAAGCAGGTGAACCGGTACATCAAGTACGCCAAGCAGAGGGGCGTCATCAACGTATGCACCGCCATGAACATCTACACCACCGAGTGCTTCCGCCGCTCCAACTTTCTGAGGGTCATGCACGTCTACGAGCCGCACATCGAAAAGTACACCCAGCGTCTGTACCCCGTGATCATGAAGTTCTGGACGTTCACGAGCAATCCCCGCATGTTCACGTTCGACACGTTCGTGCCGGCGATGCTGTACATCATGCAGAGGGGCATCATGGTCGACGGCGTCTACGTGGTGGAGCCTACCGAGGTGCTGGAGATCATACTGCCCGACGCCAACGTGCTCGACGAGTTCGACATTGCCAAATCAACCTTTACTCAGACAAAGAACGCGATTCGCGCGTCGGTGCGCACAATCCTTAAAAAAATAGACGCTAAATCATTCAAAGAATCAATGTGTTAAGTGATATACTTTACGTAAACCTTGTATGTCGTTCAGCTCTACCGCGAGTCTTTCAAAGTCCTCGAGCGTGAGCACGTGCCACAGTGCTTGCAGTGTGCGCTTCGTGCCCCATGCGCATCGAATATCGTCGATGTGGTAGCCTAGCCTCAGGCACAGTTCTATTTTCGCCGCTGCGTTCGCGTCGGGCACTCTGCCCCAGTGCCACGTGCGCGCCCACGCCCAGTCGAGTCTCATGGCGCACTTTGTGCGGTACAGATCCATCGGCGTCAGCCACGGTGCCAGGAGGTTTCCGCCCAGCGCTTGAAAGACGCGATCACGGAGGGCATCATGAGCAGGTTGTCGGTGGTGGCGGCAGACTCTCTTTCTAGCCGGGGTACTCTCTTCATCTGCATCACCGTCGCGTGCATGCGGTTGAGCTCCGAGTACAAGTCTTGGCGGCTGGCAGACTCGTGCTTTGTATTTACGTTTAATTCGCTCCTTAAACTCTGCAAAGTCCTCTGTTTTTTGTTCTTGTCCTCGTGAATAATTCGCTTCCAGGATGCGTAGCGCGTGTTTTCCTCGTACAAGCCTTCCCGCAGGCACGCCTCGCTCCATGCTGTCAGAGAGGGGTAGGAGTGCGGATATAATGTCATGTTTTTCTGTCCGCTTTCCGTAATGATGACCGTGTGCAGGATGTGCCCTCCTCGTCCAACCATACCCATAATATGGTTCTTCTTGAAGGTAAAGTGGATGGGATCCCCGACGCACACCAGTCCTGCAGAGATAAGCTGTTCCATACATGTCAAAACCTCTTTGTACGGAGAGTACACCATTATCTTGCCGGGTACGTGTGAATAATGTCGGTGCCGTCTCCTACGACGCGCACGTCGCGCACGTCCCTGCTGAAGTCGAACGTGTACGCGACCCACACGCCGCGGCTCGTCGAGTCGAACAGATCCGCCACCGCCGACTCGACCACCATCTGGTTGTCCACGTAGATGGTGAACGCTTTATGCTGCCGCGTCGTGACCCACGTGAACGGCATGCTCACCGTCGTCGTCCTCGAGTCCATGTACGCCTGCACGCGGCAGTCGCCGATGACGTCCTTCACGACGAGCTTGTCCGCGGGAACGCGGAACACGCCGTCCCTCTCCGCCGCGGAGAAGGGCACGCCGTCGATCTCGTACACCGTGTCGCACGCGGGAGGCACGTTGACCACGAACGTGCCCTTCGGCTTGCCGATGCAGCGCAGCTCCTGGCGCGCCTTTTTGCACACGAGCGACTGGATCTTGTGCACCTCGGCGACGTGCACGTACATGCGCAGCAAAAAAACGATCGCGAACGCCGCCGGAAACGCGAGCCAGCGAGGATGCCAGTGGGTCTCTATGAACCGCGTCGCCACCACGAACACGTCGAACGCGTCCTCGCGCGCCGCCGGTTTGGGGAGTTTGGGGGGTTTGATGATCGGTTTCATCGGAGGGTTCTCCACGTCGCGCACCTGCATCGGCGGGAGCTTCAGCGGCTTTGCCCTGAAGTTGAGTTTCATGCGAGTCTTTGCACAAGAAAGCGTCGAATATATACCAATACGACGAGCGTACAAATGTGCAAGCTGCTCTACGTCATGGTGGGCGCGGCGACCATCGTGTACCTGATGCCCAAAGAGTCGCACTGGCGCTTCCAGGGCACCGCGCCGCCGAACACGACGCTCGAGTGGTACCCCGCGCACCGCCCCAAACCGGGTCTGTGCCACATGCACTTTTGGGGCAAGGGCAACGTCACCGTGGGAAGGCATCGCGTGGAGGTCGACGACCACCTCTACATGCACGCCTACGGCAAGCTGCCCACCGTCGAGTACGAGGCGCTCGACGTGCCGCTCAAAGCGGAGCTGCATCTGACCGTATAACCTCGCGCTCTGATTGGCTAATGTTCCCCTTGCCGGAAGCGCCCCGAGAGGTCGTCGACACGTGGCAGGGCGTCAAACTCAAGGGACTCAGCGCGCTGACCGACTACACGATCATGTGGTGCGGCGTGCCGAGCGAGACCACCCTCCACCGCAACAACATCCGCGCCAAGCACGTCTTCGTGCTCAAGCGCGGAGATCAGTTCAAGTACGCGTACCACGATGCCGCGGGGTTCGCCGAGCTGCCCGAAAAGTGGTACACTAAGTGCTTCACCAAAATCGGCGCCATCCCCAACGACAACCAGATCACCATGTGCGTCGCCGGACACTACGTCGACCTGCCCTACCTGCCCACCTCGCTGTTCAACCGCAAAATGTCCACCAAAAAGAGGAAGAAGACCCACCGGGTGTGCACGAGCAACGTGTACCCCACGTGGAAGCACCAGAACGGAGACACGGTGCACTTTCAGGTCGCCAAGGAGTTCAAGAGCATCTTCGACAGAGCCGACGCGGGAGAGATCATCCTGCAGGATCCCTTTGAGGGGTACACCTCCATGGAGGAGGTGCAGAGGAGCAAGACGGGGAAGACGGCGCTGAGGACGGTGGCGGGGTTCGTGTACTACCACTGCAGAGACAATCTAGGGTACCCTGTCACAATTTAATCCATAATTTTAGATAAAGGTAGTTCGTACTCTAACGTATTCATCTTCGTGCCGCAGACGGGGCACGCCGTCGACATAAAGCACTTGACATGCGTAATCTTCGTGCCGCAGGTGCACCGGTGCACCGCGTACTTGCTCTTCTTGTGCAGACTGCCGAAAGACTCGCCGCACGAGTAGCACTTGGGTTCCGCGCCGAAAGGAGACGCCAGTTTGGGGCGCTCTGCCGACGGAAGATGCTCTGCCACCATCCGCATGAACCGAGGAGGTCCCCCGTGCGCCGCAAACCACTCGGCGCCGCCCCTCGTCTCGAACGCATAGTACGTCGCGCGATCCTGCCACCACTTGTGCATCTGCAACACCGAACCATGATCACACTCGCGCATCAACGCCTCACCATACTCCAAATTTTGACGTGTACCCTTCTCCGGAGAAAAACCAAGCATGCGTGCGCACACCGCCTGCACACCTAGAAACGCATCGATACACCATGATAACCTCTTAAAGATTTTCTTAAAGTTAATTGTTTTGTAGACGTTAATTTCATTTGTTCTTTGAAATCATTCAATAAATTACTGAAAGCTTCTTTTTTAATTCTTTGAATTTTCTGATGTTTTACAAGTTTCTCATAATGTTGATCATCTAGATACTCGGAGATATATTTATTACATAGACCTGTCCACGTATTTAATATATACTCTACGTTGCCAGCGTCACCCTCTTTATCTATATTATGTGGCAGTCCCATAAAATCGAGTACGGTGTTCATAGATACACCAGCTTCAATTTTGTTCATCCCCCATGCATACATCTGTTCTGACAGATCAACACTCGATATCATATCTCCATAGACCTCCACATAAAGTGGTCCAATCTCAGTTATAGTCATTCTTGGACATAATGATCATATTTATATGCAGATTATTCTATTTCTAGATTTGCGCTGAACACCGTGTCTATCAGCGTGTCGATTCTGGCGAGCATGGTTTGGTCGTTCTCGTACGTCTTTTTGAGCGACTCCAAGCCGTGCCTGGATTTCTGCAGCTGTTCCTCCATGCCGGGGTACTCTCTGTTGTCGAGCGCGGTAGTGTACACATCGCGGATCCTGCCAAAGTCGCTTCTTCGCGTGGCGCCGTCGAACCACCGCACGAGCCACTCAGGGAGGATCCTGTGCTCGTAGATGCGAAAGTGCACTTGGCGCGTGTGCAGCCTCTGGTAGGGTTCCAGGCAGCTGATGACGCGCAGATTGACCAGCACGTCTTCCATTGACTGATCTCAACCTCGTTTAAATACATGGTGTATAAGTGCGCGCGTGCTTCTCCGAAAAATGAAAGCCGAGAACCTCGAAACTTTCCGCGTGCATCTCGCGAGCCGCAAGTTCAAGCCAGAGCCTTTACGCACAGGCAAAATACCTCTCAAGCTGCCCCCCGACTTTACGAGCGGCAAGGGCACCGTCATGCTCGAACCCTGCAGAGTGCTCTCGGTGGATTTCGGCGCTTCCCGCGAAGCGCTCATCCTAGAGCTCACCCCCAAGTGCACCGAGTGGCTGTACAACCTAGAGAAGCAGAACGTGGAGAATGCGCAAAGGCGCGGCGACGTCCGACTCTCGAGATTCAAGCGCGCGTTCGGCGGCATGATGAATCCGCCTCTTCGCACGTGGACAAAGGCGCTGCAGCGCACCGACGCGCGCATCTCTCCGGGTGCCGTCGTGCAGTGCGGCATAACGCCGCGTTTCTCCAAGGGCAAGGCGTACTTTGATCTGCACCGCGACATTGTGGTGCACGAGGCAGGGAAAATAAAAAAAGCGCAGTACTTTAGCGACGGAGACGATTCTGAATGAGAGGCGCCATACTCTTCGCGCTCATGGGCGTCGGGCACGGCTGCTGGATAGGCAGCAAGGAGGGCACTCTCGAGAAAATAAGAGCGCGGCTGGCGGAGGAGCATTTGACGCAAGTGGACAGAGCGTACTTGGATGCGCTGTGCGCGCGTATGCCTGCACCCGTGTGCTGGGCGGTGAACAAGATCGGTATCGACGCCGCGTTCGAGGACTGCGACGCCGACAAGGACGGCACGATCACACTCGACGAGATGAGAGACGCCGACACCTGTCTGGTGAGCTGCACGAAACTTGCCGTACTCAACGCGGTACTATAAATAAAGAGAATGTCCGAGAAATGTCAGACAACACGCTGATGGTATCCAAGACGCTGACGTTCCCCAAGCTCATGAGCATCGCAGAGGGCATGTCGTACAAGCACGAGACGTACTACATTAAGGCGAGGGGCAAGCAGGTGCAGAGAGCCGTGGAGGTCGCCGCCATGCTGATGTCCAGAGACAGAGGCAAGATCAAGGAGACGGACATTCAGTACGAGACGCACGACATCCAGGTGCCCACGATACAGATCACAATGATGGTATCACGATGATGGTGTAGTCCTAATCACGTACATACATAAAAATGAAAGAAGAAGAAATCATTTGGTTAAAATGCGCTCTACTCGTCCTTGAGGAATACTTCGCCATCAACGCTTAGGTGCTCTGCAAGGAACGCGCGGCATGTCTCCTTGTCTGCATCGATCTTCACGCCGTAAATCCTATCCTCACCGATCCACGAAAAGTGAAACTCGCGCAAAAAATCAGCAGTCGTCTTGTCCACGATCACGTCGTCCATCCGGCGCAGCTCGATGTCCTCCTCGGGGTTGAGCACCGTGAGACTGAAGAAAAGGCGAGGCTCAGAGTCGGTAAACTGGATTTTATTCGTGCTACACGTGTTTAAAAGAATCATTTCATTGTTTTAGCGTGAGTTTATAGTCTTCCACAAATTTACATCGTCCACGAACACCGTCTCGCGCTTTGATTGGATCGCTATCAAGTTGACGTCGTGGAACATCTTGATCAAATAGTCCTCCGTCTCCGTCTGCAGCGCCTCCACCGCCTCTCGGCGTATGCGCATGTCCGGTTTGCCCTGATCCTGAATCGTCTCCACCACCAGGCGCTGGAACGGCGCGCGAGGGATAATCAACTTGGAACTCGACTGCTCGTGGCGGATTTCGCGCAAGGCTTTCGACTTGAGGCGCGGCATTGGCTGTTTCTCCTGAAGCTGGTTCATGTTGTATTAAAAACGAATCAACTAATAGTCTACTGTTTTTGTTGGTGGATTGTTGTATGACAGTCCCTCGCCCAAACGCGTCCTCGCGTTCTCCTGCGCGCAGGCGCGATCGTCCATCCGGTCAATGAACGTCTTGATCCGCTGCGCCTCCCCCTCGGGTTGCCACTGGTTGTACATGCGCACCGCCTCGTGCGTCTCTCTGACAAACGCAGAGTCCCCCTGCGCGAACGTGAACGCCTCTCCCTCCTCGTCGGGCACGATGAAGTCGCGCATCTCGGGGTGGATCCCGACGAAATCCTCCTCGGCGTCCAACTCCAACGCCTCGTCCCCCACGGGAACATCACCCTGCTCGTCGATACGCGCAAATGTAGAGTCGCTCAGAGGACGCAAACCTACACGCTTGAGCGCCTCCAGTACGTTCGCGCACTCACTCGTGCGCACGCGCTCGATCACAGACTCTTGCGGAACCTCGAACGCGTCCTCCGAGTACGTCCACACGTTCTGCTCGCCCTTCTGTATGTAGTACACGTCCAGCGTGTCCTTCTCCTCGGCAACCACCTCGCCCAACCAGTGCTCGTCGTTGTCCATCTGGATTTTAACGTAGTCTCCGCGCATTTACACGCTCCGGAGGGGCGTAAATACCCTAAAAGCGAAGCCTTATGTTCCACAGGAAGCTAGACGGAGACGTAGACGTAGACGGCGCAGGCGCAGGCAGAGACGTAGACGCAGACGCAGGCGCAGACGGAGAATTATTCTTCGATTCCCCTCCTCCTAACTCCATATTCACCGTTGCTTCTGGCTCCATATTCACCGTTCCATCGATGTTTTCTAGTAGTTCTTCAGCTCTTCGTATTTGCTCCTCCAGCTGTTCGTGTATATTGGGTGTATCCGACGTATCGTTTAGCAACTTCTTTGTGTTTTGAATCATTTGTTTGAGACGCGATTTATAAATATCGACTGTAGCAGGCATAGGGAAGTTCAAATCAACCACAAGAGGGATATTACCATCAACTAGACTTTTAGTTTGAGCATTGATGTTCTTGCATTGAATTCCCTTTTTTTTAGTGACCAATTTGCCGTTTTCCATTTGATCGACGTCCACAATATATTGACCATTTGTATCTTCAACAATATCAAGATTTTGTGTTGATCTAGATACCTCAGCGAGAAGAGGTTGTTTCAGATTGCCTTCGTATGTATACCGTATTATTCTCATATTTTTATTTGCTATATTTTTTGTTTTTTTAGTAATTTCGGGAATGAATGGTTCTTTAGTATCGGGATTCACTATTTGATCGTCAATTACCTGTTCACGAAGCCATTTATAAAAGTAAAGCGTTTTGTAGGAGCGTTTGAAGTCGTCTAGTGTATGTCCGTCGAGTTCTTTCAAGCGCGTATCGTTATCGAAGGATTCCCAACCTGCTACGATTCCCATCCGAGCACTGAAATATGTTTCAATACTGTCTGTCATAACTATATTAGCCTTATCGAAAACGATATCAATTAACCTGCCTTTCATTAGGCTGTCTTTATTGGCATATTTCTTTTGCAATATTCCTACAATATTCTTGAGATCTTTCGGCTCCATCGGCTCCAGTTTTTTTTTTGTATTCTTTTCTGTTTTCCATTGAATACCATATTCTTTATCAAAATCCTTGAGTAGCTCGTTCAGTCCTTTTCGTTCTTCTGCGATTCCTTTTGATTTTTCCCGCGTGCGCTTATCATCCTCTTTGAGAGGCAACCATATCAAGCTTTTCATTATATGTGATGTATTGATGCTTAATGGTGTTCCCACATATCTTGCAGTTGCATTTGTTCCACCCTTCCGTCCCTTAAAATACCATGCAAAATCATTTAAGTATGGTACGCTGTCTATGAAACATTCCTTTACGAAAGATAAAATCTCACTCCATTCATAGACCCATAAGTACATGTCGATATTTTCATCATACTTGCTATATGGAAGAAACCCCATGCGTAAGTCTCTCGTTAATAATGCATTGAAATGTTGCATATAGCACCTGTCTTGAATCTTACCGTCTTTTAGTCCACCGTAAAATATATTAAACCCAGAAAACTCCAACCCATGCTCGAAATATTTTTTTAGTTCCATCAATTGTGTTTTTACAACCTCTGCTTCATTACCGATAACATAAACATAATCTGCATCTAGATTACATTGACCTTCCACTGTAAATACCTCATTGAGAGTCTTGTTGTGTACATTATTTTTATTGAATGTTTTTTTACCACTACCGATTTGAATACTTATTTTAGGAGGATCTTTTTTTTGAATCTCCTCTTTTAGCGTTTCGTAGTAGAGCATGTCTGTGTAATTCATGTAAAGATCTTTCACAATTGGGTATGTAGAGTTTTTTTCGGATAGCATTTTTTTCAAAATCCAGCATTTTGCTTTAAATGATAAGTTCATTTTTCCAGAATTTCCCGGAAAGTAATTATTGAATGGTTGTCGTATATATGATGGCAACTCAGAATTCCTATGTTTGTTCACCGAGTCCCGAACCACCACATGCGAAACAACGTAATCCATTTTTGATTTCCAAGACATATTATCGCCTATATCTGCAAGCTGTTTGTATGCCCAATCGAATTTAATGAACCTGCAACAGAAAAATAAAAGCGTGGTCGTATCGTAATTGAAAAAATTCATAAGACACTCGTATAGATTGGGTTTCATAATTTTTTCGCTATTACGATCCCATATGGCAGTCAAGAAGAAGTACATCATATTGACTGTTGGATATTTAACGAGCTCTTCAACAAGCTGATCCAGATTATTTTGTATAAATGTTTCGTTAAATTCACCATTAATAATATTGCCAAGTATTCTCAAAACATGCTCTTTATTCTTCATATCAGGGGTTTGAGCTGGCTCCAGCATATTAGGATCTATTTTTCGTTTGTTTTCTTCGATCTGTAACAATAAAGCTTCTCGTTCATCGGTA
>MDTD01119712.1_pt1 | contig 14996 bp, 11 predicted proteins | sample 811221 | NCBI WGS metagenome assembly MDTD01 (sample SAMN05326646, study PRJNA326480) | marine metagenome | isolation source: seawater | place: Pacific Ocean: South West | collected 2011
GAATGGAATAATTTTGAAAATCAATGTCAAGACATAGCGGGCGATGATTCCAATAATAATTATGGTCCTTTTCAATTTAGTTCATTTAATGAATCAAATGATTTAATAACTAGTGAAAATTATTTGGGGGCAACTGTTTTTTATCCTATTAATGCTGTGCCACCATATGCTAGTATTGTAATTGTTCCAGGCGCATTTTCTCCTGAAACAACATTACACCAGTGGGGTTCATACTATGCTTCTTATGGTTTTATTGCAATGACTATTGGAATTAATGATTACTTTAATGATGACATGAGCGATTTAGCAAATAGTCTTTTAGATGCAATAGAAGTTTTAAAGCTGGAAAATAATAGATTGGAATCTCCTATCTTAAATAAAGTAGATATTGATAATTTTGCAACTAGTGGCTGGTCAATAGGTGGAGGTGCGGCTCAATATGCAGCGACCATTGACTCTAGCTTAAAAGCAGTCATTGCATTAAATCCAGGCTTAGCTATACAAGATTATGAAAACTGCGACAATCCAGCCTATGATTATTACTGTCTTGTCCCAGAGCATTTAAATCATATTAGTCCAGTATTAATTATTTCAAGTGCAGGTGACATTGAGAATCCAACTGATATAGATGCTGCAGTTCACTACAATTACACACCTGAATCAACGACTAAAATGTTATTTGAGTTGGAAGGTGGAAATCATGGAACTGGTTTAAATCCATTTTCAGGTTCAGGGGAATTAGGAGAAAAAACTATTGATTGGCTAAATTATCATTTGTTAGATAATTTAGATTATTGTGATACTTTATTAAATATTCCAAGTAGTGCTTCGCAGTTTTATACAAACTTGCAATGTCAAGATTTTTTTACCGGTGATATTAATGGAGACTATATAATTAATGTTCAAGATATAATTTTAACTGTTAACTTAATAATGATTGAAGAATATAATAGTGCTGCAGATTTGAATTCTGATAGTGTTGTAAATGTACTAGATATCGTTCAAATCATAGGTATTATTTTAGATTAACTCACCTTTTATAGGAGTAGGGACTGCAGGTTCAAATCCTTTCATCTCAACAATAAATTAGAAAGCCTCTTTTATAGAGGTTTTTTTGTTCCTATATTTATTTATGAAAAAAAAATTTATTTTTAATTTACTATTTATCAATATCATTTATGCAGAATGTTCAGATCTTGATTTTGATCTTTGTATTCAATATTCACAGTTTTGTGATTGGAATGAGGAAGCTAATCAATGTCAAGATATAGGTGGAGGAAGCGGTGGAGGAAATAATAATTATATTGAGCCAAGTTGTATCCCATTTAATCAAATAGATCCAATCCCGTATAACACTACGGAATATGCTAACATGTGTATGGAATATGTAGGAGTTCCTCCAATTGTTGATTGTGGTGATGGTATACATATACCTATATATGTTAATGGTGAAGAGGTATTTGAAGATCAGCCTCCTGGAACATGTGATGATCCAGATTTCAAAGGAACTTGTAATATAGGGTCTAGGGTAGGAAGAGTTGAAGGTGTTGATATTAATGGAAATCCAATGCCTGAAGTTGTATGGGTCTTTTTTTGTCGTTCTGCTGGTCAAGATTTATTTGAACAAATGGGAGCTGTTTCAGTTCAAATAATTGGATATAATACAGAAAATGGCGCTACTTGTTTCTTTGAATCTCCTGATGCGATTGGTGATAATATACAATCTCAATATTTATCATATGATGATAATGGTTTTTTAGATGGGACCTTTCCAGCTTATGGAACAGTAGAATTTGATCAATTATTTCACTCTCCAGCTGTTTCAGGTACAAATTGCATGTCGTGTCATAATAGTGACCCCTTTATTCATGATCCATGGATCGATGGTGCAAAATTACTAACTGATCCATCTCAAACTGTAGTTCCAAAGTATGAATATGATGCTATTGATCTACCTTATTTTGCAGTTGGTGGTTATGGTAGTCAATACAGTAATGCAAGTATTCATATAGAAAGTAATAATTGCTTAAGTTGTCATAGATCAAGTATGGAGCTAGCTACAACTGTTTTCGATGATTTAGGTAATGTTTTAGTTAATGAATTTATGCCTCCAACATCACCAGGATATTTTGAAGATGATTATAATGAACTTATTGATTGCTACCACAATGGTCCAGAAAATACTCCTGGATGTAATTGGATAATTCCTCCAGGAGGAGATTGTAGTTTAGAAATTGTAGGACAAGAAGACTCAGTATTATTAGGTGATTTAAATAATGATTTATCAGTAAATATTCAAGATATTATCATTGCTGTAAATTTAGTCATAAATAATGAGTATAATAGTTTTGCTGATATTAATTTAGATGGAAGTGTTGATGTCTTAGATATAATACAAATTATAAATATTATCCAAAATGATGAATTACATGTTAATAGAAAAAATAATCAATATGGATTTAATCATAATTATGAATCTAAAATTGATATTGTAAGAAATTGGATTGAAAGTTTTGAAAAATGACGGATCTATAATAAAATTATTATTATAAATTCTTGAATAATAAATACTATTAAAAAATAATCCTAGTCTTCTGATAATAAATTAGAAAGCCTCTTTTATAGAGGCTTTTTTGTTTTGTAAATTTATGAATGCTAGAAATTGAAAAAATAAAAAAACTATCTCACTTATCATTTAGTATAAAAAAATTTTTAAAATATTACCCTTGGAAAAATTGTAGTCCAAAGAAATCAAATCATTTAAATAAAGAACTTAAAAATTGTAATATTGCTATAGTCTCATCAGCTGGATTAGTAATAAACCAAATTCAAAAGCCTTTTAATCACAATATAAAATTTGGAGATTGGTCATATAGAGTTATTCCTAAAAATATTGAAGCAAAGGAATTAAAAGAATATCAGAAAAGTGATAGCTTTGATCATTCAGGAGTTAAAGAGAATCCCTTTTCTGTGTTACCTATTCCCCATCTTTTAGATTTAGAAAATGAAGGTTTTATCGGTTCAGTTAATCAAAGACATATATCTTTGATGGGAGCAACCATTAATACGTCAAAATTAATAAATCAAACAATCCCAAAGATTATAGAAATATTTAAAGAAGATGAGGTAGATATAGTTATTTTCATTCCTGTTTGACCTATGTGTCACCAAACCGTTGGTTTGGTTCAGAAGGTTTGTGAGGAAAATAGATTGATTTGTTCTAGTATCAGTATCATCGATGAAATAAATAAAAAAATAAAAATAAAAAGATATTTGAGTGTTCCTTATAAATTAGGTTATCCACTTGGAGAGACAAATAACTTTATTGAACAAAAAAATATTATTCAAAAATTATTATCATGCATTACAAATTAATCCATCTTTCTTAGGGAAAAGGTATCTATATGAAAATAATAGTATTTTTATTTATATCAGTACTTCAATCTCAAATTTATACATCTTATCATTGGCATTTACAACAACCTATTTATTGGCCTGATAAAAGTAATTTTGGAAGTACTTATCAAAAGGCATGGGAATCCATGATTTATGGAAATGAAAATCCAGAAAATAATTTAGAAGAAATTTTTGGATGGGATGATCGAATCGCCGCATATCAATATAGAATTCGAGATTCAATTTCTTTGATGAGTGGATCTAAATCTGGTGCCCAAATAAGTTATACTGGATGTCTAATAGAAAATGTAAATAGTTTATCATTAAATAATTCCCTTGGTTATTATTCTGACTGGAATAATAGTTTTATCGAATCTAGAAATTGGATGACTCCTGGTATGAATCCAAGGCTAGATATTGTTATAGTTCCTTATCATCATCCAATTGCACCTTTAATCGATGAAAACTCTCTTCAAAAAGAAATTCAAATTTACAAGCATTTATACCCAGATATTTGGGGCAATGAAAATATATCTGTGGGGTTTTTTCCTCCTGAATTATCCTTTTCAACAAGAATTATTAAAGTACTTGTAGAGGAAGGAATTGACTGGGTTTATGTTGCTAATAGTCATATATCAAGATCCGTAGAAAATTTTCCAATTAATTTTGGATCGCATGGAGAAATGTGTGATCCCCCCAATCCTGCTGATCAAATTAATAGTAATCAATCAAATTGGTTTAATAAACAAATAAGCAGAGGGTGTGGACCAACAAATGCATACCCTTTTTCGTATCAACCTCATTATGCTCAACATATAGACCCTGAAACAGGTCAAATTTATCGAATTAAGGTGATTCCGGTTGCAATGGCAATGAGTTGGGAGGAAGGAGCCCAAAGTTATGGCTTAAATGATATCCAACAAATTCAAGATCAAAATGATACTCAGCAACCTATGTTGATTGTATTTGCTCACGATGGTGACAACTTTTATTCGGGAGGATATTCTTATTATATGGAAGATGTCCCCAATTTTATAAACGAAGCTTTATCAAATGGAATTACTCCCACTGTAATTAATGAATATTTAGAAACTTATCCCTTAAATCCAAATGACATAATACACGTTGAAGATGGTAGTTGGGTAAATGCAGATGGAGATTTTGGATCACCAGACTTTATTAATTGGAATTGGCCACTAATGGATGCAAATGGAGATTTCGATGTTATTAGTGGTTGGTCTGAAGATGCTAGAAATTGGGCAGTTATCACTGCTGCACAAAATAGAATTGAAACAGCAGAAAAAATTCAAGGCGAATTAAACATTGCTTCAATTCAAAACCCTGATGCAAATGGTGCTAATCTAGCAGAATTGGCATGGCATTATTTTCTTCCTTCTATTACTAGTGGCTATATGTACTATGGCTCTGCTTTGGATATGGAGGTGAAACCTACTATTGCTTGTAATAATGGAGTTGAAAAAGCAGATTTAGTCATTGGTGAAATTGATAATGACCAGACTCCTCCAACGATTTGGATTCCACAACAGTTCCCTCACAACCCTGGTGGTATAGGCTATGGCTCATTATGGGATTATCAGCAAGTTATACATAATAAAGATTTTTGGGTATGGTCATTCATTTATGATGTATCAGGAATTGAATCTGCTGATTTTTGCTATAGGATAGATAATGATGGAAATAATCCAATATATAGCTATCAAAATGAAACATACATAGGGGGAGATGAAGTTTCTGATTGGATATGTATTCCAATGAATTATCGTGATTTTCCTGCTGATAATATTTATAATTTTCCAGGAATTAATTTTACTGAAATGCCAGAATATATTGCTGATCAATATTATATACATTTTCAAGATTATGATGTTATTTTAGAAGGAAATAAGTTAATTGATTACTTCATTCAAGCCATAGATCATTCAGGGAATATTAAAAAAAGCCCCATACAGCATACTTTTGTTGGAGATGGGAATAACAGTATCCAGAATTCTGTAGATTGGTTTCCAGAAGTTCCAATAATTAATAATGAATTTACAATTTTTTATAATTCCAATTTTGGTAATTTAGAAGAACCTATTTATATCCATCTAGGATACAATAATTGGACAGAAATTATTTACCCTGATCCATTAATGACATATGATGAATATTCAGGAATGTGGGAATATTCATTTACTATCCCATCTGATTTAGAACAGATCAATTTTGTATTTAATGATGGACAAAACAATTGGGACAATAATAATGGAAATGATTGGAATATAAATGTACAAAATATATTATTAGGAGATGTTAATTATGATAATGCATTAGATGTATTAGATATAATATTAATTATATCATTTATTTTAAATAATAATGAAAATCATATAGAAGCTGATTTGAATAATGATGGAAATATTAATTTGTTAGATATAGTACAGCTAGTTAATATTATTATAGATAACTAATCGACAAAACAATAGGAACAAAGGTAGTAGCTTCAAATCCTGCTACTTAATCTCTCAACTAATATAAAGACTGATTAATCTCAATTTCATTTAAATAATTAATTACTTTAGATTTGCTTCCGTTTAAAATACACCTATCTTTTTTTGCTTCTAACTGATAATCATACATTGGGTCATAATAATTAACTAATAGCTCTTTTATCCATTCTTCATGAGAACTTTTATCTTGATCAATTAGAATACCTTGAATTTTCATACCTATTTCATTATAGAGTTTTAATCCTAAACGCTTTTGTATTTTATATAAAGATGATAGAAGTATTTCATTTAGCTTATTTTTTGAAAGTCCATTTTCTAAAGGCTTGTAAACATATTCCATGGCAATATTTGAAATTCGCTCTTCTATGTCTAGCTCAATTATAACTATCTTAGTTTTTTCCATTTTTTCATACCATGCGTTAGGAATAGAAAGTTTACCTATCCTCCTGCACTCATCCTCTAGAAATAATATTTTACTATCATGCTTAATATATTCTGAAGCTAAATTGTTTTCAAAATTTATAACTGTTGGTTGCTGTTTAGCTAATCCTCCAAACGCAGATCCTCTATGAACAGCATGCCCTTCTAAATCAATTGCTGAGTTTAAATCTTGAAGAATAACTGTTTTTCCTGTTCCAGTACGACCAGCCAAAACTATCCATTCTTTTTGATCGTTTTTTACTGAATTAAGGATTTCAATGGATGACTGCCTAAGAGCTTTATAGCCTCCTTTAATAAATGGAACATCAATTCCTTCATCATTTAACCATAATTGTGCAATTTGAGATCTCCTACCTCCTCTCATGCAGTAAATATGTGTATCTGGATTTTCTTTAATGAATTTTTTCCACATAGAAACTAGTTCATCTTTTTTATCTTTAACTAGTTTAAAACCCAATTTTTCAGCAGATTCACCCCCATCATTTTTATATTTTATCCCAACACTAGCTCTTTGCTCATCATTCAGAATAGGTATGTTAATGCTTGAAGGCATAGCTCCCTTATTAAATTCAATAGGAGCCCTTAAGTCTATTAAAGGAGTATTATTTTTTATAATACTTATCCTATGCTCAGTATCGTTTTCAAATTCCATAATGTAATTTATGACAGAATCTATAAAATAGATTAATGTACTTTAATTTTTATCCAGTTAGATTAAAATTTTGCCAAATATGTAATAAATTGTAAATCATTTTTTATAAACAAATGCTTTTTTATAAACTATTGTATGAGAAAATATTTATTAATTTTATTATTGACTACGTTCATATTTTCTAATTATCAGTATTCTCTGGAAGATTATAACGCGACCTCACCTACTTATGGTAATAATGTATGGGAGCCAGAATACATAGATTATATAACAATGCATTATTTTTCCACACAGGGATGAACTGGCTGAACAGCAACATTTGGGCAGTTGTCCAATTTTCAAGAAGAATTAAGAAATGATGATGGCTATGAAAATATTGTTATTATTGCAGTTGGTCAAACAAATATAAGTGAGTTTAATAATAATTTTTGCACGAACTCAGATTTACCTTTAGTTATGGATACACACCCTGAGTTGCCAATCAGGGAACAATTTTCACCTTATAGTGAACCTCATTATTTAGTTATTTTAAATTATGATGGTAGTTATGTTGATCATATTGATTTACTCAGCTTAGGTAATATTGAAAAGGATTATATAAGAGGTGTACTTCAAGAGTATTATCAGGAATCTTACACTGGTGATATAAATGAAGATTCTTTAGTCAATATTCAAGATGTTATATTAGTAATTAATTTAATTTTGAATGGTGGGTTTAATTTATTGGCAGATATAAATTTAGACGATAATGTGGATGTCTTAGATGTTATTCAATTAGTAAATATAATTTTAAACTAAAACTTCTCTAATTTAATTGAAAAAATTGCAAGTTTTGAAGAATATATTAAGGCTAAAGTTAATTGCTTTAAAATTCATGAGCCATATGAGCAGTCTGAAAGTGACTGAGATGGTTAATCGTAGTGTGCCACTAGCAAAATAGAAGTATTAATAGATATCTTTTTTGTAAAAATTTTGATATAAAGCTCTACATCTTCATTATTAATATAAAATTAAAAACGAATCTTTTCTTATTATTTCCTATCTACTAAATTTACAAATGAAAATATTTTTAAATATTTTAATCTTAATTAGTTTTTCATTTTCTGAAATTGAATTATACTCAAATCAAGATTCATATCTTGTGGGTGAGCATATTGAGGTTTATTTTTCTAATCTTAATAGCTATGGTAATGATTGGATTGGTATTTTTGAATCTAATGCCCCTAATGAAGAGAGCCTCTATTGGAAATATACAGATGGAACACAGCAAAATAATTACAATTTTATAGATTCAGGATATGTAAATTTTTCTCCTTTAACATTGCCAACAGGCAATTATGAATTACGATTATTTTACAATAATAATTATGAGTTAATAGACTCTGCTCCTTTTTCTATTATAGATAGCTGTATAGAATTAAATAATCCTGATTTTAATGATATTTTTAAAGTGATGACATTCAATACTTGGAACAGTGCACAATATGGCTTTGGAGGTTTGAGTCGAGTTTCAGAGATTATAGCTAGTTTAAATATTGATGTGATTGGATTTCAGGAGACTGATCCTAGCTCAATCATTGAAATCAAATCACTTCTTTCTAACTATCAGGGATATGAACATTTATATTCAACCCCTAACGAATCAAATGTATCAATTATATCTAGATTCCCAATTATTAATACATATGATTATAATTTGTATGGAATTGGAGTAGATATAATAACTCCTAATTCTGATACAATTAAATTTGTCTCTTCTCATTTAACAGCCTATCCTTATGGGCCTTACGATTTATACGAAGGTATCTCCGTTGAGGAGGTAATTAATAATGAATTATCAACAAGATATCTAGAGAATCTAGACATTTATAATCAAATAATTAATAACCCATTGAATAATCCAAACCTACCTGTCATTTATGTTGGCGATCACAATACTCCTTCATCATTAGATTGGCAAAATGATAATCTAAATCAAAATTTTGGATTTGAAGTAAATTGGCCAGTTTCTGAATTTCTTTTAAATAATGGTTTCCATGATTCATATAGAGAAGTATATCCAAGTGTAAATGACAATATAGGATTAACATGGTCACCTGGATATCCTAAAAATATTTTTGATAGTTGGGATATTCATGATCGAATAGATATGATATACTTCAAACATGGTGATTTGAAAAACTTATATCCCTTAGCCTCATATATTTATGATTGTGATCCTTGGCCCTCTGACCATAGAGCCGTAATTACAGAATTTTCAATTTGCATGAATGGTCCTATGGGAGATATTAATGTAGATGAAATAATTAACATTCTTGATGTCATTGTTTTAGTAAATGAAATTCTTGAATCATCAAACAAATATTGCATTTATGTAAATGGTGATTTTGACTATAATCAAGACTTAGATATTTTGGATATAATCCAATTAGTTTCTTTCATTCTAAATAACTAATTTGATTAAAACAAAAATTTTAAAGCCTCTTTTATAGTGATTTTATAATTTTTAAATTTAAATTATTAATATTTTAAATAAAGGTCTAAAATGATTTTTCAAAAATTTTATTATACATCAATTATAATTGTAGCTTCATTTATTTTTTCAGAAAATCCATTAGATAATTATCTAATAGGGAATAACAATTTAACAGTTATAGGAAATTTCCAAGATGGAATTGATAAAGCTCGTGATTTAGATTTTCATCCTACTATTGATAATCAACTATGGGTTTTGAATCAAGGAGAAGACCCATATCCTAATAATAGTGAAATTATTACAAATGTTTGTGTCCCTGAAAATTTAGAATTGGTTTTTACAATTTATGACTCATATGGTGATGGCATTTGTTGTGAGAGCGGCGAGGGGTCATATTTAGTATCTGCATGTGAAAATATTTATGCATTAGGAGGAGACTTTGAAGGCAGTGAGTCTACCACTTTTACAATTGATGACAATTGTGATAATTCTTGTGCTTTTGGTCAAGTTGAATTAATTATTAATATAAATACAGATGACTGGGCAAAAGAAACATCATGGATATTAGCAGAAAGTAATTCTGAAATAGTTCATGCCAGGCGCTTAGAACCAGGAGGAAGTACAGTAATATTTCATGATGCAGGATTAAGCAATCAATCTTCTGAGTACAAAAAAGATTCATATTCTAGACACTTTATGCATACAGCCAGCGCTCTAGTATTTGATAATGAAGGATTTTTTGCAAATACTCTTGAATGTCAAGATGCTAATAATAATATTAATGGTTTTTTTTCAGGTCCAACTTTATGGGATTCAGATCTTTCAATTTACGCTGAAATGAATCAAGATGGCCCCTTGCTTGGTAGTCACTTAGATATGATACATCAAAGTCCCTATTCTATGGGAATAGAATATGCTGGAATTGGAAATGTTTATTGGGTTTTTGATGGGTATCATTCTTCTATTGTTAGATATGATTTTGCAACTCCTCATGAAATTGGTGGTCATGACCATTCAGATGGGAGAGTGTGGCGATATGATGAGGTTGATATTGCTAGAGAAAATGGCATCTCTAGTCATATGATTTTAGATGATGAATTAGAATTTTTATATATAGCAGATACTGGTAATCAAAGAATTTTGAAATTTAATGTTAATTCTGGTAACTATAGTTATGATTTGATACCATATGGAGAATCTTTAGCCGAATATTTTATGATGGAAAATGCTGATTGGGAAATTTTCATTGATCAGGGCTTAGATAAACCTTCAGGAATTGATATGTATGATGATCGTTTAGTTGTAAGTGATTATGCAACAGGTGATATTATTTTTTATGATATTTCAAATAGTCCACCAAACGAAATAGGACGAATACATACTGAAAATCAAAATAATATTATGGGAATTAAAATTGACTCTAATCAAAAAATATGGTATGTAAATCATGAAGAAAATAATGTTGTACGTATCGATTATAGCTTAATTAATGGAGATATTAATAGTGACGGAAACGTCAATGTTAATGATATTGTTATGCTGGTAAATTATATTCTAAATGAACAAATTTCAGATAATCTAAATTATGATTTAAATAATGATAGTGATGTAAATGTCCTGGATGTTGTTCTGCTTGTAGAGCTAATTTTAAACTAATTAAATCCTTTTTAGAATTAAAAAATTTATACATGCTTTTTTGTTTTGTAGATTAATTTTATGAATTTTTTAATTTTATTATCACTTTTATAAAATACTATTTATGCTATAAATCTAAATTTTAAGCGTTTTTATTTAAAATCAAGTAAGCCCATTTGAAAAAGACTTACTTGATTTTTAAGATTTAAACTGCTACTTCTTCTGGAGACCAGCTCCAAACTAATTCACCAACCATTCTTTCTGGTGGGCCTGCAAACCATTCTTTCATACCACCCATCAACTCACCTTGTAGCTCTGCAGCATTTTCTGCTTCTTCCATAGTATTCCAAGATGAGAAAGCAAATGCTTCCGTATCACTGACTTGAACACAAGTTACATTTACCATTCCTTTGAATTCTGTAAATCTATCTTCGACTGTATCCAAATAATCAACAATATTTTTCATTGTTCCAGGCTTAACACTTAACTTTGTAACTCTATAAAACATATATTCTCCTTTATTTAATTTTAAAATTAAATACATTTCAATTATTAGTTAAAATGAATTTTAAAATATTATCTAAATCAATTTATCTTTTTATCACAATACAATATTAAAAATAAATTTTAAAATAAATTGTGATTGATACATTTAGATACAAGTATTGATTGAAAAATAACTTTTTTTTATTTTATTTTTTTTCATGATAACTATTTTAATAATAACTATTGGATTATCATTCGCTCAAATTGATTTGAGTTTAGATTGGTCAATTAATCAAAATTTTGAATTAAATGATGAGCTAGATTTATTAATTGATAATCAAATTTCAAATTTAGATAATATGCAAGGAATTCTAGTTATTCATAATGGAGCAGTAGTCAAGGAAGACTATTTTAATGGTGGACAACTAGATGATACTTTTAATATATGGTCGGTTACTAAAAGTTTTATATCATCTTTAATAGGTATATCCATTGATTTAAATTTTATAGAAAATATAGATACATCAATAAATGAATATTTTAGCAATCAAGATATAGTAGATGAAATAACTGTTAAAAATTTATTAATGATGAACTCTGGCTATCAAGATTCATTCTATTGGCCTTTTTGGTATATGCAAAGCTCAGAAAATCTTTTAGCGATGCCTCTAGCATATTCAAATCAGTTCTACTATAATAATAGTGCATGTCATATAAATAGTCATTTAATTTATAATGCTACTGGATATACTCCGATAGAGTTTGCAAATATATTCTTATTTCCTCATTTAGGTATTGAAAATCCTTTTTGGCACTACGGCTATAACAACATAAATGATGGATCATCTGGGTTACATCTAACCCTTAGACAAATGGCAAAATTAGGACAACTTTATCTTCAAAGTGGCGTATCGGGAACTAACCAAGTGATATCTACCAACTGGGTAGAAGAATCAACTTCTGTCCAAATAGATACTGAAAATTTTAACTTTGGACTTCCTTTTGATAATTATGGATATTTATGGTGGAAACCAGAAAATGAAAACATTTACATTGCTTACGGTTTTGGTGGGCAATTTCTAATCGTTGATAAGCAAAATAATTTAGTAATTGCTACAAGCTCAAATGATTGGGGGCCAGACTCCATTGAGAACCATGAATTCAATTTAATTAATACTATATTATTTCAAATAATTCCTTTATTTAATGATCTAGATAATAATTTAGTTGGAGATTTAAATAATGATCTACAAATAAATATTCTTGATGTTGTTGAATTAGTTAGTTTAGTGCTTGATGGAAATTTTTCTATTGATGCAGATATTAATAATGATAACTATATAGATGTTATAGATATTGTCCAGCTAGTAAATATAATTTTAAATAATTTTCTAGATTAAAAATAAAAATCTTTAGCTTAACAACTAATTTTATATAAGATGTCTTTTATATTTATACACACATTTTTGTTTTGTAAATTCATAAATGATTTTTAGAAATATACATTTTTTTATTATCTCAATATCGCTCTGTTTTCTGTTCTCAAATTCAAAAGTTACTTATGGTGCCATAGAACACTTATTATTCAATTCAAATATTATTGGTGAAAGAAAAATTGAAATATATAGACCTATTAATTCACCTATCGATAATCAAACTATTTTTATATTTATGCAAGATGGACAAATGTTATTTGATAAGTCTATAACATGGAACAATCAGGATTGGAATATTGATGAGATTTTTAGTAATAGAAATAATAAAAATAATAACATAGTAATAATAGCTGTCTATAGTGCAAATAAATCTGGAACTGGTTTTGTTGATAATACAAACAGGTATGGTGAATATTTTCCCAAACAATCACTAAAATATTTCAATAAGAATATAAAGACATACATATATAAAAAATTCATTGATACTAAAAAATATGATTATTTAAAATTCTTGATTAATGAGCTACTTCCGTTCGTTGAGACAAAATACAATCTAAAACTTAATAAAAATAATACGGGGATTATGGGATCTAGTATGGGTGGCTTATTTGCATTAAATGCTATCATGGAATATCCTGAAAGATTCGGATTTGCTGGTTGCTTCTCAGTTCATTGGATTGGCATAAAACCAATTGATTATTTACTATTATCTTTTAGAAAAAAAGTAACAAAAGACAAAGATTTAGTAGAAGGTCTAATAAAATATGTTGATATGAATATTAGTAATTTAAATAATCATAAATTATATTTTGACTTTGGGACTGATGGACTAGATCAATTTTATAGCTCTCCTCAAAAAGATATCGACAAAATTTTAACAGCTAATGAAATAAATTTTATTTCCTTAAAATTTGAGGGACATTCTCATGAAGAAAAATATTGGGCTCTTAGGTTTGAAAATGCCCTTTCTTTTTTAATTAATGAATGATTTATATATTTTGTAAATTTATCATATGAAAAAAATTATAATTCTAATTCAGGTCATTTTCATAGGTTGCTTTTCGACACCTACAGAGCAAGATCTATTAAATAAATCTAATCCAAATGGGATTTATGGTGAAAAAATTACTCAAACTGAAAAGCAAAAAATCAATACACTTATTTTAAATGATGAAAAATTTCTTAATCAGAATGTATTTATATCTGGCGAAATAATTGAAGTCTGTCCCATGAGAGGCTGCTGGATTAAAATTAATGATAAAAGCTCTAATTATAATTTGAGAATAAAGGTAACAGATGGTGATATTGTATATCCTTTATCTTCGAAAGGTCATAGAGCTGATATTCAAGGTGTTTTTACCAAGTTAGAATTTTCTGAAGAACAAGCGCGAAGATGGAAAATGCACTTAGCTGAAGAAAAGGGTATAAAATTAAATCTTGATGAAATTGTGCTCAATCCATCAGATCTCTTTGAATATAGAATTAATGCTCATGGAACAAAAATTTATTAATATCTAAACAATGAGAAATTTAAAAAACTACCAATCTTTAAAATCAAAATGGGAAAAATTACAATCTGAAGATAACAAAATACGGATACGTGATGCAGCAAAAAAACTAGGAACATCTGAAGCTAGCTTATTAAGCACGGAAATTAATGATGGTGTCCTTTTTTTAAATATCTCTGATTATGATACTTTCTTATCTGAAGTATTATCATTAGATAAATTTATGCTCCTTATTAGAAGTGACTCGGTTGTTCATGAGAAAACTATTTCCTCAAAAGATATTCAACTTAGAGATAATAAGGTTTTTAATAATAAAAGCAATGAATCAATACTTGAATTTAATCCAACATTATTCAAATACGTTTTTTCGCAAAATAAACTACATGCTAAGAGATCGCTTCGAAGTTTTCAGATTTTTGATATTTATGGAGACGCCATTTTAAAAATTTATTTAAA
>MDTD01144885.1_pt1 | contig 14995 bp, 12 predicted proteins | sample 811221 | NCBI WGS metagenome assembly MDTD01 (sample SAMN05326646, study PRJNA326480) | marine metagenome | isolation source: seawater | place: Pacific Ocean: South West | collected 2011
CTTCATCCTCAGGGCAACAGTACAACACTTTCATTGGCGTAGGTACAGGTCAATACACTGCAACTGGCGATTATAACACACAAATAGGCGCTTATGCTAGAAGCTACTACAATAACACCAGTTATGGAACAGCAATAGGTTATAATTCTAGACACAATCATAACTATGGTGTTAGTGTGGGATTTGCAACAGGTGCTAGTATGTATGGCCAAAGTGACTACACTACATTAGTTGGATCATATTCTGGTTATGACTTGGATGGCGGAGATCGATGTACTTTCGTAGGATATGCCGCAGGTTATTCCGGAGGCAGTGGTGCCTATAACACCGGAATTGGTATGGATTGTCTTAGAGATCTAAGCAACGGAACACATAATGCCGCCGTTGGTTATGGGGCTGGTCGCAACATAGAAAGCGGTAATAATAATACATTCCTAGGCAATAGTTCAGGATATGATCTTACCACTGGAAATAACAATACATTTGTAGGATATGCGGCGTCACAAACTGGTACAAATGATTTAGTCAGTGGATCTAACAATACATTTATTGGTGCAAACTCACAAGGTACAAGTTCTAGTATGTCCAATACTATTATACTAGGAGATGCTAATATTACAGGTTTACAATGTAATGTACAATCTATCAGTGCATTATCAGACGAAAGAGACAAAACAGATATACAAGATTTGACACTTGGACTGGATTTTATCAAAGCAATGAGACCAGTACAATTCACTTGGAATCGCAGAGACGGTACACTAGGTACTAGAAAAGAAGTAGGGTTTGTAGCACAGGAACTGCAAGAAGTTGAAATGGATTTCAACAGTAAAAACAGAACGCACATGGTCAATGATGACGACCCCAGCAAATTACTTGCGGCACCTATGCAATCATATCCAATACTAATTAAAGCAATACAAGAATTATCAGCTAAAGTTGACAGCTTACAAGCTGAAGTAAATACATTGAAAAATGGAGGTTAAAAATGGCAGTTAACGAACTTGACAGAGATTATCAGAGAATGTTACATGATTGTGATATAATAGAAAATATTATTGCTGGTTTGAAAATGGCAGATGCACCTGACGTAGATAAAAAAAGCAGTGTTGGAGGTATAGTAATGCAATTAGAAACAGAAATACTGGACGACAAATATACTACAGCAGGTAAAAGTTTGACAAGAATTAACGAAGTAATAGCAACTGGTCGTACATATTGGAAATCATAAAGGAATAAAAGATGCCAACAAGTAAAAACTTTGAATTAGGTAGTTTTGCAAATAATGTGGATCACGATCCGAGTACAGGTGATACAGAAATTTCCAACAATATCACTCTTACAGGTGAACTAAGAGGTCCAAGTACATTTATTATTGATCCTGCGGCTGTAGGTGATGCAACTGGCTTACTACAAATCAAAGGTAATCTACAAGTTGATGGTACTACGACTACAATTAATAGTACAACACTTGATGTTGATGATCTTAATATCACTGTAGCTAAAGGATCGGCAAATGCCGCCGCGGCAGATGGAGCTGGACTAACTGTAGATGGAGCTAATGCAACATTTACATATGATGCCTCCAATGACCGATGGACAATGAACAAGTCCTTGTTTGCAACCATTGAAGGTATGAGCATAGACGACCTTACAGATGTTGATACAACTACAAATGCTCCTACAACTGGGCAAACTATTGTATGGGATGGTGCTAAATTTGTACCTGGTACAGCCGCCGCAAATATTGGAGATTTAAATGATGTTGACACTACTGGGGTCACAAATGGTCAAGTTTTAGTCTACAATGCTAGTACTAACATATTCGAACCAGGCACTGTAAGTGGCGGTGGCGGAGGAGGTGGCTTGTTCAGCTTGCTAGATTTTTAATAAATAAGTATAACAGACAAGGAAGAACATGCCCACATTTACTACATATAAAACAGCTTCAATAAACACAACTACAGGCACAACTCTAGTGACTTGTGGTGCTGGACAGCACTTTTTACACAGTGCTTATGTAACAAATGTTGAAGGCAGTGCAATGCCTATTACATTAGAAATAGTACATGCTGATACAACTGTGACACATGTTGCTCACAAGTTAAAAGTTTTTCCCAATGAAACAGTAGATTTAGCTCACCAAAATAAAATTTATCTTCTAACAGGAGATGCATTGAAAGTGAAAGCAGACAGAGCAAATGCATTTACTGTATCAATAAGTCTACTAGATGAGGCAAACACATAATGAGTGTCAATAGTTCAAGAACAGACAGTACAGGTGGTATTTACACAGGTACCCAATATGGTGATAAAACATTTTATGGCTTTAAATTAGATCCATTGACTGGAGATTGTACAGTTGAAGTAATAGATGCAAACGATACTGATCCAATTGTACTTCCAGATACTATATATTCTGAAGTGGTAGGTCCAAGTGACTACAGACAATACTTTTGGAGCATTGATGCCATTGAGTTTGAAATTGATAATACAGGTCATCTGAGGATGAAGTTTTTATCATGACTGTTGGCATAAATATTAGTAGATACAATTAAGACAGGACGCAATAAATGGCAACAATTTTAGACCTTGGAAAACTAAGATTTCATTTTGCAGGCGTATATGATGCGACTACAGAATACGAAATGAACGACATCGTCAAATATGGCGGAAATGTCTATGTTTATTCAAACGTAACGAGAACAATAGGTAATTTACCAACAGACATAGCATATTGGACCTTAATGGTCGAAGGCTTTAAATTCAGACAAGTTTATGATAATGCAACGCAATATCGTGTAGGTGATGGTGTTACCCATGGTGGTAAAGTATATATTTGTATACTTGATACACAAGGAAATACACCTCCTAATAATACATATTGGAATCAGTTTGCTGATGGTATACAATGGGAAGGTGATTTTGATAACACAAAAGCATATCAGAAAAATGACCTTGTAAAATTTGGGTCTCAAGTCTATATTGCAAAACAAGACGGCACTGCTAACTTACCGACAGTAACATCTTATTGGGACAAATTTGTTGAAGGCATTAGTCCAGAAGGTGTATACAATGCGGCAACAACATATCAGCCAGGCGATTTAGTAGCATACGGTGCCAACATTTATCGTTGTATAGCAAACAGTACAGGTAATTTACCAACTAATACTGCATACTTTGAAGATTTTATTAGTGGAAATGATTTCCAAGGCGTTTGGAATAGCGGTACAGCTTACAGAATTGGACAAACTGTACGTTACGGTGGTAATGTTTATAAAGCAACGCAAGATGGTACAAACAAACAACCAGATACTGAAACATCGTACTGGACAGAATTTAGCACAGGTGTAAACTCAAGAGGTACTTGGGCGACAGCCGTAGATTACGCTGTAAATGACGTTGTCTCACATGGTGGTAATACATACATTGTTCTTATTGGACACACATCAGGAACTTTTGCAACAGATTTAGCCGCAGGTAAATGGCAAAAATTTAATAGTGGTGTTCGTTACATGGGTCTCTGGACCTCAGGTACAGCATATCTTAAAGATGATATTGTTAAGAATAGTGTGAGTACATATATTGCACTAGTAGATCATACTGCTGGCGCAGACTTTTTTATAGATTTAAACACAAACAACTATTGGGAAGAGTTTGTTGTTGGTGCTAGTTATGTGCTTCCAAGTACAACTGGTAACGCAGGTAAGTATCTACAAACTCCAGATGGATCAACATATAGTTGGCAGTTTGCAGGCGCAAATGACAAAATTTTCTATGTGGCAGAAGATGCAACAAGTAGTGCTGATGACGTAAATCACGGACAGGCGATTGACTATGCTTTTGCAAGTGTGAAATATGCTTGTGACTATATTGCGGCAGATACGGTAAACAGAACACCTGCTACGATCTTTATCAAAGACGGAACATACAGTGAGGTACTTCCAATTACAGTACCAGCAAATGTTACTATTGTTGGTGATGGACAGCGTAACTGTATAATTCAACCAGCCGCGGGCAACGGTGATAATGGAATTCCAAACGAAAATGAAACAATGTTCTTCCTCGACAGTGGTGTAATGATTGAAGGTATTTTGATGAAGGGTTTAACTGGATTTACTCTAGGTTCAACAACACCTACAGATCCAGCTGATGCTACCATTGGTGGTGTGTATCTAAGATTAAAACCAGGTGCAACAATACTGAAATCACCATACATCAAAGAATCAAGTGCGTTCTCAACAGGTGGTGTAGGTGCTATCATTGATGGATCAGTTGTTGCTACAGGTACAGCTGGTAGTATGGTATTTCACACATACACACAAGTACATGACGGTGGTATAGGTTTTTGGATTAAAGATTATGGATTAAGTGAAATTGTTTCTTGCTTTACATACTATTGTGACATAGGTTATGTATGTACAGGTGGTGGTAAGATTCGTGCATTGAATGGTAATAACAGTTATGGTACATATGGTGCTGTTAGTATTGGCTTTGATGCAAATGAAGTACCACTAAGTGGTTACATGTACGGTGATACAGTTGAGTATCAAGCAAGTACACTTGCCACACCAGACGGATTTACTGTAGGAGATGAAATTACCTATGGGTCTGATGCAAGTGTAGTAGTTTCTAGTGTATCAAACGAACAACAATGTACAGTTGTAACGAGTACTAATCATGGACTCGCTGAAGGTGATCCGATTGCCTTTAGTGCAGTGTCTCCTGTAGCATGGCAAGAACTATTAGGAAGTCATAGTACAGCAAGCATGTACAATAGAACTTGGTATGCAGATGTAGTTGATGCAACAACATTTAGACTATGTACCAATCCAGACTTAACAAATTATTTTGATACAAGAAGTGTAGCAGGTTGGGGTATTGTTACTGAAACAATCAGTGATGCCACTCGTGCTAATCCAGTTGTTGTAACAATGACAGGGCATGGATATTCAAACGGAGATTTGGTACAAAATATAAGTGGTGTTGTTGGTATGACACAGTTGAACGGAAACAGCTATTATGCAAACAATGTTACAGGCAATACAGTCGAACTTTATACAGATGCAGGATTAACCACTACACTAGACGGTACTGGATTTAGTGCATATGTAAGTGGCGGTACTGCTGAAAGAGTTTTAACAGGTACAGCATTTGCTGGTGGTAATATACTATCATTTAAACTACAGGCTAATGTTGCTAACATTCAAACTAACCTTAATCCAGCAACCAAACATAGACTGGTACTCAATGATATCAAAAAAGGATATACAGGAAGTACAGTTAAAGTTCATGTACAAAATACAGGAGACGGAAACAAGTATTGGTTTGATGGGCAAGAATTACCAACATTAAAGATGGATACAAAACATAGAATGTACATCTTTGAACAAAATGATTTGACTAATAATAATCATCCATTATATTTTAGTACTACACCAGACGGAATACATGGTGGTGGAACAGAATATAATCCTACTAAAGATGCCGCAACTGGACTCTCAGGTAATGCTGTTGAATATTATTTAGATGGTGTTAAGCAAGCTAGCTTAGCCGCATACAATACAGGATTCAATGCCGCAACTAGCAGAGAAGTTTGGGTAGTAGGTGCTACAGCTGACTTATATGCAGTTTGTTATAATCACAGTGGAATGGGCGGAACAACACCTTATACTTCTTCCGCCGCAACTTACGATCCAGCAAGTGGTATTTCAGTATTGAATATTGGAACACACAATTTAGTTGCAGGTGACTTTGTACATATAGGAACTGATAGTATTACATTTACTTGTTCACAAGATAGTAATGCAACAAATCACACATATCCAAGAAATACAGACCCTGCAAATACAAGTTGGTATGTAAAAATTATTGAAGTAGGCGCACAAACAATTACAGTAAATGTTGGAGCTTCGCCTAGCGGACAACAATATGCCCACACTTATGTAAGTTCAACATCAAACAATATTACTGCATATACATCAAACATCTTGATTGATTATACAACTACAACTCAACACAGCACAGCAGATGCGTTTAGAGAAAGATTTACAGGCATATATAGATATCCATTTGCAAATAATACAACTATTACTGCACAAGATGGTCAGAGTGCTACTCTACTAACTGTAGATGCAAACCAAGGTCAGTTTGGATTTGCACTTGTACTAGCTGGACTTCCAGAAGAACCCAGGGCAGGTGCTAGTATTGAATTTATAACTGGTCAGACTTACAATCCGCAGGACAATGCAGATATTACAACTGATGCTAATTACGGTGCTGATGCATTAACATATATTATCACCGCAGTAACTGGATACACACAAACACAAGATCCGGTGCTTAAAGGTACTGCTACAGTTACACTAGCTACAGAAAAAGCTAATACCAGTGCAACATATTATGGACAAAAATTTAAAATTAGATACGGTTACAGTCAAGTTAGACTTACAGGACATGACTTCTTGAGTATTGGTACAGGTGGTAGATCTACAACCAATTATCCAGGTGAACCAACTCAAGCGGCTTCACAAGGAAACGAAGTTACAGAGACATATCCAGGTCGTGTTTACTATGTAAGTACAGACCAAGATGGTAACTTTAGGGTTGGTAGTTACTTTAGAGTTGACCAAGCTACAGGTAGAGCTACATTAGATGCTAGTGCATTTGATCTAGCAGGTCTTACAAGTTTGAGATTGGGTAGTATTGGTGCTCAATTGGGTGAAAGTATTAACGAATTTAGTAGTGACGGAACATTAAGTGGTAACAGTAACCTTGCTGTTCCAACAGAACAAGCTGTTAAAACTTATGTAGATGCAAATACTGGTGCGAACATTACTACTATTGGTACAGTAACTAGTGGTACACTAGGAGACGGAGCCGCAATTGGTACTGTAACAACAAGTTTAGGTAGTGATGCAACAGGAGATGTTTACTATAGAAACGCAAGTGGCAAACTTACAAGACTTGGTATTGGTAATGCAGATGAATCACTTGTAGTAAGTGGAAGTGGATTACCTTCGTGGGCACCAGCTTCAGGAGGATACTCTTATGAGACTAAGTCTGCAAATTTTAATGCGGCGAGCGGTAGTGCGTACTTAGTAGATACAAGTTCTACAACTATTACAGCAACTTTACCAGCAAGTCCAAGTGTAGGAGACTTTTTAATGATTATTGATTCTTCAGGTAAAGCAGACATTAATAATATTACAGTCGATAGAAACGGTAAAGTGATACATGGTAAAACAGATAATTTGGAAATCACTTTCTCAATGACAGCATTAGAATTAGTATATGAAGGTGCAGATAATGGTTGGCGTATTACAAATCTAATTTAATATGCGTAAATGATAAATAAATGTAATTAAAGGAAAAGGTTTAAAAAATGGCTACTATAAAAGATTTTTTTTCATCAAGTAATAATGTTGATACAGTTAGACCTACCCATGGAACATCAGGTCAATGCTATCTGTTGAATTGTGGTAGTTGGTGTTGTCACTGTTTGCCGTCAAGTGCAACTACATGGACCATGGAATCATGGGGTCAAGGCGGAGGCGCATCAGGAAACTGTTGTTGCATGTGGGGTTGTCAAGGCGGTGCTGGTTCAGACTATGCATATAGTGATTGGCCAAGTTGGAGTTGCGGCAATGGTCAAATGTGGTGTAATTGCATATGTATGTGTTTTTGTTGTTCACCAGGTAATGGAGCACATCCTGGACAGTTTACTAGGATGAACAACTGTACAGCAAGTTATTTTGGCTGTGTTGGCGGTGGAAACCAAGGCTATAGTTGTTGTAACTATGGTGGTACACAAAGTTATCTAGCAGAAAAAAATTCAGAACAAAATCCTTATAAAGCAGGTGGCGGCGCTGGCTCAAGCGGAACTGCAACAAATATAACTGGACTTTCTAATATTAGTTGTGATTGTTGGAATTCAGAATGTACTGCTCAAGGTAATCCATATACAAACTGGGGTGGCCAAACAGGCAGTGGTGCCGGAGGAGGTGCAAGCTCCGACAGTTATTATTCACCATCTGGTGTTAGCTGTACAAGTGGTTTTTTTACTAACAGTTGTTTTAGTAATACAAAATTTTGTGTAAGAGGATCTTGCGGATGGTCAGACGCATCTAGCTGTGAAGTCAACTGTATTCGAGACGGCGGCGGATCAAGCTACGGAGGCGGATTTGTACAATGTAAATGTAACCAACCAGGTCTTTGGGCTTATACAGGATGCCCAGGTAAAGCACCAGGTGGTGGAGCAACAGGCTCAGGCGCTTGTGGCGGCGGATGTTGCTGTGGCGGTGTTGGCGCTATGGGTGCAGTGTTAATGAGTTGGGATAACTAAAATGGCAACAGAATTTACATATAAAAGCAGAAAAGTTTATCTTTCAACAGCAAACGAAGCCAGTGATCTAAAAGATGTAACTGGAAGTTATGTAGGACCAAATGAAATACTACTTAGTGTAGCAGATGACGGTACCTATCAAATTTCTGAAATTCCAGCTACAGACGCCGATCTTGCTAACAAATCAGACATGGATCTTTACGGAGATCCAGATCCAGCTAGCCATAAATGGGTAGTATTATCAAAAGATGACGCAAATCAAATTATTTTAATGGACATGATTATGAACTGTGCAGGTTATACACCTACATGGCAAACTGAAGACATTTACACATGGACATTTGATGATGACACAACATACAAAATGCAGTATAGAAATCCTGTAGATGACAATACAAGACATACATTCGATATAGATAAAACTACAGTAGACCAAGATACTGGTGAACCTAATTTTGTAAGATTTGAAACATGGATGGAAAATGTTGAGATTCAACGTGAGAGAGCTGGTAAGCAAAGGCAGTTTTACACAGAAAAAATGAACATGGCTATCTCAGATACTACAAAAGCAAATTGGAAAAAAATGGTTGAAGTGTATGAACACATTGAATCAAGTTTGGTCGATACAGTTCCAAATCACAAAATTGAATTTCCAATGCCAGGTGTTGTTTTACAAGGTAAAACATATTTAGATGGTTAATTAAATACTTGACAACAGAAACTTTTCAGTATATCATTATATAAATTGAAAAACTAACGAGGTTTCATGACAAAACGAAATACAGCTTTTTTCCTTAGCGGAGGAGCTGGTAGAATGCTTAGTGCAGTACCGGCTTTAGAACTTTACGAACAAGAGAATCCAGAAGACGACTTTGTAATAGTGTGCGAAGGCACTTGGGAAATGTTCAGAGGACATCCTTTGCAAAAGAGATGTACTGGTCCTGATTTACCACATTTATTCACTGAAAAAATTAAAGATAGGCACTGTGTAACCACAGAGCCTTATAGAGTGTGGGAATATTACAATCAAAAATGCAGTCTAAGACAAGCATTTGATATAGAAATTAATAACAAAGGTATCAGAGATGTGCCTATTCCTAAATTTTATTTGAGTTCAGATGAAGATGTAAAAGGCTATCATGCAGTTGCAGAAGGTAAAGAAAAGACAGGAAAAGATAAAGCTATTGTGTTACAACCGTTTGGTAGAAGTTCACAAAATATTAAGGGTTTTGTATATGACGGTGGTGGTCGTAGTTTAGATATTATGGATACAATTGAACTTGTTAAAAAACTAAAAAAAGATTTCTGTGTGTTTATGATGAGTGAACATAAGCTAACTTCTGATGAAAACGATACTTGGAAAGGAGTTGGACAACCTGAAAATATTGATCTAAGAGGATGGGCAGGTATTATTAATAACTGTGATCATCTAGTTGGTATTGATAGTGCAGGTCAACACATAGCTACTAGTTTAGGTATAAGTACCACAGTGCTTTTTGGATCAACTTACCCTGTGAATACTAGTTATCCAGACAATCCTAATGTAAAGATATTAGACTTTGATAAAGAAAAAAGAGGATATTCGCCTATTAGGATAGCTCATGATGACACTATAGAAAGACAAAATGACAAATGTCTAAAATTTACAGACAAGTACAAAGATATAAACGAAATAGTAAAAGCTATAAAAATAAAACTTGGAGTTAAAAAGTAATGAAAGACATGTGGGTTGCTGGAGTAAATCGAGGACATAATGCTGGTATTTGTTTACTTAAAAATGGCAAGCTAGTTTTTAGTTGCGAAGAAGAACGTTACAGTAGACAAAAGTATGATGGTGCACCTCTGGGAGGTATTATAAAATTACAAGAATATACAAACAAATTAGATAGATTTGGTTTAGGCGGAACGTCACAAGTAGTCAGAGGCACAGAATCCCCATTTGTGGAATACAGTGGAGATAATATGTATCCTGCACTATTGAGAAAGTTAGGGCTTTTACCAGGACCTACACAAGCTAAAATGCCAGACTACGATCTAAAATTACCGGGATCTCATCCACAAATAGATGATCATGGATTAGAACATCATAAATGTCATGCCTGGTTAGCTTTTAGTAAAAGTGGGTTTGATACTGCTACTGTACTTGTTGCAGATGGCGCCGGTTCTTTTTTGCCTATTAGGTCAGGTCTGACTTACGAAGCAGAAGGGCATGAAGTTACTGGTTGGGAAGTTGAGTCAGTTTTCTTAGGAGATGCAAAAGCTGATGTGCCTCTTAGAACTGTATTTAAAAATATTGGTACTAGAGAATGTGTAGCAGGTTCTTGTTTTGATGCTGTATCATCCGGCGAAGGTTCACCTTTGTTTATGAAAAATGAACCTAAAGATAGTAGACATGTTGTACTAGTACATGATAGAGCTGGCATAGTGAAAGTGTATGAGGCAATAACTTCATTGTTAGGTTTCCCAAGTATTGAAGCCGGAAAATTAATGGGACTTGCACCTTATGGAAAACATAACGATAATATAAGAAGTTTAAGGGATTCTACAAATGATTTTTGGCCTTTATCGAATAGAATGACAATTATTCCAACGTATCCAAACTCAGGACAAATAGGTTATACACATTTTGTTCATATTTTAGAAGAATTAAAGAAATTTACAAAACTTGAAGATAGAACCAAATCGGAACTAGGGAGAGATTTTGCTTACCATTGTCAAGAAGAAACACAACAGATGATGTTAGATGCTATCTTAAAAGCAGTTGAAACTACAGGTGATAAAAATGTAGTGTTGACTGGTGGTTATGCATTAAACTGTGTTGCTAACTATTGGTACTTGGATAAACTTAAAGAGCATGATATTAATTTATATGTTGAACCAGTCAGTAATGATGCCGGAATTGCAATGGGCAGTGCATTGTATACTCATTGGATAGAAACTAAAGAGTTTATAAGATTAGAACCAACACTATACTTGGGTGAAAAGTATAATTATACCAATGAAGAGATTGATAAAACTGCAATTAAATATCAAGCAAAAGTAAAAGATGTTTCTCAAACAGACATTGTAAACTTAATTAAAGATAAAAATATTGTAAGTATATTCCAAGGTAGAAGTGAAAACGGCCCACGTGCGTTGGGCAATAGAAGCATACTATATGATCCAAGAGATCCAGATGGCAAGGATCATGTAAACAAAGTTAAGAGAAGAGAATACTTTAGACCATTTGCTGGTACTATACTAAAAGAACATGTACATGAATGGTTTGATCTTAAAGGCATGGAAGATACACCACATATGATGTATGCGGTAAATTGCCAACCAGGAGTTGAAGAAAAGATTCCAAGTATTATTCATGTTGATGGCACTTGTAGAATACAAACTGTTACTGAAGAAGAAAATGCTAATTATTATAATTTGATACAGGAATGGTACAAACAAACAGGTTGTCCTGTAATTTTCAATACTAGTTTTAACTTAGGTGGCGAGCCGTTAGTTGAAACACTAGATGATGCTATAAGAACACTGTCTAGCAGTGATATCGAATATTGTTACTTGCCAGAGTATGGTAAACTAATTTATTTGGAAAATATCAATGGCTGATAAAAAGAGAATAAATTCACTGGATATATCTAGAAGTCCTGTGTTTAAAGGTGAAATAAAAGCAGATCCAAAATTGATGCACAAAGACGAGCATGGAAATTGGAACCTAAAGAGAGCAAGTGATAAGAGCGGTGACATATGGTTCAATTGGGATCCTGACCACGATTTTAAAAAATGGCCTAATAATGTACATCCTTGGCATCCAGATCCAAATTATCGACAGCATCATTGGACTGAAATAGAATTTGATCCAGATGAACCAGGTCCACCATGGGATAAAAGTTACGTTCAACCAGATAATAATGTATGGCCCGATCAATGGACTAATAATTGGTGGAGACAGTGGGATATAGATAAACACACTTTGTCAGACAGAGAAATGTATGACAAATATCCTGACATGTGTGAAGAATATGTTATAGACGAAGAAGTTGAAGAATACAAACAAAAAATGATCTATGCATTAGAAAAAGGGTTTGTAATGTATGAAATTGGAGGTATCAATCCAAATTCGCCACTCAATGAACCAGAACATTTATCAGGTAGTGATTTGGTGTTTAATCAAAACCCAAACACAGTTAAACTCTATACTCTTACATTGAGAGATGATGTTATACCTGATAGTGATAATAATCCAAAAAACGATTATTACGGAACAGATCCACATATCTACGCATTTGATAAAACTGCTGACACATGGCATAGATTTAATATAAGGAGGTTACATAACGTGTGGGACACAAGATTTTATAAATTTAATACAGAGCAACATTGGATGATTAAAAAACTTTCAAAATGGACTGCAAAGTTAACTTGGAAAGTGGATCCTACTATACCGAGCAAACCAAAAGAAGTACCTGATGATAATCTGAGACATTGTGAAGTGACACTTAAACCTGATATTATTCCAGAAGATTTCGAGCAACTTCCAGAAGTTTCATACGAAGATAGATGGGATCCGCAAGTAGAAGTAAACCTATGGGATATGACAAATGAACAAGTATTAACATTACGCATGGATCAAATACATGACTTGACTGTTGATCCTAGACACAGTCAATCCCCACCACCTGAAGCTTCAGAAGATCATCCGGATCATCAAAAATGGCTAGAAGAACAAGTAAATAAAAATGACTCAGCTTGAGGGTGTACAGGCAAAAGGTTGGGGAAGAGAACTTATTTGGGCAACCAATGACAAGTACTGTGGGAAACTTATGTTTTTTGATCGAAAGGGTGCTAAATTTAGTATGCACTTCCATAAAGAAAAAGACGAAAGTTGGTACGTTCTAAAAGGTCGTTTTACATTACATATAATGAATACAGAAACTGCTGATATAGAAACGCAAGTTCTTAACACAGGAGATACATGGCGTAACGAACCTATGTGGCCTCATCAGTTGGTAGCAATGGAAGATGATTGTATAATCATTGAAGTTAGTACACCAGACAGTGTAGAAGACAATTATAGAATTGGCAAAGGAGATAGTCAACATGTCTGAGAACAAAATGCCATCAGGTCCTTGTCTTTGGGTTTTTGGAGATAGTTATGTAGCTGAAGCAAATCCTCATTACAATTATACTAACAGGTCTGATTGGGTATGGACTACTCGACTAGCAAAACTACTTGGTTTTAAAAAATCTGCTGTTGTATCTCAGTATGGAACTAGTAATGAATGGATAATGGCCCAAATAAAAGGATATAGACATAATATAAAACCAGAAGATGTTGTAGTAATTGTTAGCAGTGGAATGGGTAGAAGATGGTTTTTTAAACATTCTCCAGAATTAAGTAACGTTGCTGGTTTATGGACTAATGCTTTCCAAAGAAGAGATTTTTGGAAACAAGACCGATGGGAAGGCAAAGGAAAACAAATTCAAAAAGCACTAGATTATTATCTAACTTATCTAGCAGATGAAAATGAATTGCTCGACAGCATATACATGGAAACTTTTTTAGCATGGTGTTATCAATCTCAGCAATGGGGCTTATGGAACAATATGGTTTTGCTAGCCGGTTTCGAAGGGATGCCATTACATTCTGGTAATGCAACCGAAGCTAGTCTATTTGATATCGATGGAGCTGAAATTAATAAAGATGACATTACTTGTAAACAAAAATTTTTAGATTATTATAAGGGTAAAGATCCCAGAATAATGCATTTGAGTAAACCAAATCACGAAGTTATGGCACAGAAATTATATGAACATATTGCAAACAAAAAGCCTCTTGATTGGACTACTGGATTCCACCAAAATATATTTTTAGATGAAAGTACATGGAAAAATGCTTTTTTGACTGAAGATGAATTTAACTATACCGGAAACGCTGAAAAGTTAAAATATCATTGGAGAGCAGGTGATGATAATAACTTACTAGGTATAGATAATAAGTTTTAAACTTCTGGAAACAAACATTCCTCTATAAAATGTTTAATATCAACAGGATCAAGTCCTAGTGCCGCCATTGCTTTAGGTGTATGTGGATTTTGTTTTTGATAGTGACAGTATCTATTTTGTTGATCTCTAATTAAATCATTATTATAACGATCGTCGGTATACTTGGGTAATTCTTCGAAATACATGTCTAAATTATCCAATGCCATAGTTACAACTTGATCCATTTCATCTACTTTTACATTACTTGCGGCTACCATATGTTTGCTGAATATCGCCTGAGCCCAAGGAGGAAGTTCACGTTCTTTCTTCCATTCTAAATGTTGCACACAATCTCTAAACAAATGACACATAGAATGTTCCCAATCTACTGTAGGTGAATAATCATGGAATGCACCTGTAACTTTATTTTTACCTGCAATAATATCAAATCCATATATAGGTGCATCATTGTCGAAGTTTGGAAACACACATATATGAGTCATATATAATCCTTTTGTATCTCTAGCATCCACACTGTCTATATGAGCTCGTCTAAAATGCTCACCTTCGTATACCTTGTTAAGCCAATTAAACTCTGGATCATCAAAATTCTCTGTGCCTAAACTAGCACATTTCGCAATAATCTTTTGTTCGCAATCAATAAGTTTATCC
>MDTD01158430.1_pt1 | contig 14995 bp, 11 predicted proteins | sample 811221 | NCBI WGS metagenome assembly MDTD01 (sample SAMN05326646, study PRJNA326480) | marine metagenome | isolation source: seawater | place: Pacific Ocean: South West | collected 2011
CGCCGTCCGGCGGCCGTTTGGCGATAAGCGCCAGACCGATCTTTGCCGCCGCCGCCATGGTTCCGTCGATGTTGCCTTCGGCCGGACAGAGCATCGACCAGGGCGTCGCTGCCCGCCACCCGGACGACGCCGGCGCCCAGCGGCCGCATGGCGTCGTCGACCGACAGCGTCGCATCGCCGTCGACCCCCAGCGGCCCCCAGTCTACGGTCAGCGCGTGAACGTCGACGGCGCCACCGGCCTCACGCCACGCGGCGACCGCCTCGGCGAAGTCCGCATCGGGCAGAGGGCCGCTCCAGCTCGCATCGACCAGCACGTGTTCGACGCGATTGCCCAGTGCGGCGGGGCCACTTCCCGGAAGATCGACGCCGTCCGCCTGCAAGACGGCGTCGAACGTGTTTTCCGTCTCCTCTGCGCCCGGCCGAACATGGACCTGGAAGCGGCCGATGCTGCCCAGGGACATGGCGTCGTCACCGTCGGTGAGACGCAGGTCGCGGAGGTCGACGGCCCCCATCGCCAATTGGCCGTTCCCGTCGACTCGCGTGCTGGCGCGCCCCTCGGACAGGGCTACGTTCACGCGATATTCGATACCCCCGAACCAGTAGGCGAGTTGGGACGGGGCATCGGTCACCGCGACGAAGTGGCGCAGCGACCAGGGTTGGGTAATCAGCAGCACCCGATCGGACTGCCAGCTCCAGGGCACGGCGGCCTCGCCGCGGGCAACGGAGAGCCCCTGAATGTCCGCCTCCAGCCGGTATGGAAAACCACCGATCTCGAAGCTTCGGTAGGTGATCTCCGTCCCCGACCGGCGCTGCGCCGCCACCCAGTCTTCAACCGCGCTCTCGGCACGGGCACGCAGCACGAACCAGTAGGTCGTATAGCCGCCGGCGGCGACCACCAGCGCCACCGCCAGGAGAAGGATACGCATGGGGCTCCCTTTCGGATGGGGGCCGCAAACGTGCTATAAAGCGCGACCCGGAGCAACGACGGGAGAAGAACGTTGAACGCGGACCTCTGGGTGTTCGGCTACGGCTCGCTGATGTGGAACCCCGGCTTCCCGCATCTCGAAGCGCAACCGGCCCTGCTGCGCGGGTATCACCGATCGTTCTGCGTCCGGTCGATTCGCTATCGCGGCACCCCTGACTGTCCCGGCCTGGTGCTGGGGCTCGACCGCGGGGGAGCATGCCGGGGCCGGGCGTTCCGGGTCGCGGCCGAGAACGCCGAGGACGTCCTCGCCTATCTCGAGGACCGGGAAATGCTGCACAGGGTCTACGAACGCCGCAGCGTCCCCCTCACCCTGCCTGACCGCCGCATCACCGCGGAAGCCTTCGTCGTCGACCGCAGCCATCGCAATTACTGCGGCGGCCTCCCCCAGGACCAGCTCGTCGACCTCATCCTCCAGGGCGAAGGCATCAAGGGCCCGTGCATCGACTACCTGCTGAACACGGTCGCCCATCTCGACGACATGGGCATCGGCGACGGCCCCCTCCACCGCCTCCGCGACGCGGTGAAGGCGCGGCTTGAAACGGCACCGCGGCAGGCCGCCCAGGCCTGAGGAAACGGCCCGCCCCGCTCGGGCCCCTTTCCTCCCCTCCCCGCACCCCTTCTTTCGTCATCCTCGCGCTCGACACGAGGACCCGCTCCTTAGCCGTGCCGGACGCCGGAAGATGCTCGTGTCGAGCACCAGGATGACAGCGAGGGGGAAGGCCTACCGCATCCTCACGCGCATTTCGAATAGCCGCAGGACAGGCAGACGTCGCAGCCTTCCTGCTGGACGAGGCTGGGCTGGCCGCAGCGCGGGCAGCCGCGCATGCGTTCGCCGCCGACGACCTTCTTGAGCATCCCCTCCTCGTCCTTGCCGGGTGCCGGCATGAAGCCGATGGTGATCAGGTGGCGCTCGATGACCTCGCCGATCGCCGCCAGCAGCGACGGCACGTAGTGCCCGGCGACCCACTGGCCGCCGCGCGGGTCGAACACCGCCTTGAGCTCGTCGACCACGAACGAGACGTCGCCGCCGCGCCGAAACACGGCGCTGATCATCCGCGTCAGGCCCACGGTCCAGGCGTAGTGCTCCATGTTCTTCGAGTTGATGAAGATCTCGAAGGGCCGCCGCCGCCCGTCCTGCACCACGTCGTTGATGGTGATGTAGATGGCGTGGTCGCTCTCCGGCCAACGCACCTTGTAGGTGCTGCCGGCGAGTTCCTCCGGCCGTTCCAGCGGCTGGGTCATGTAGACCACCGCACCGCCGTCGAGCGCGTCGCGGGGACGCGACGCCGCCGGCTCCAGCGGCAGCTCGGGCTCGGCGTCGGCGGTAGCCGGCGCCCGCTCCAGCACCGCGCCGGTGACGTCGTTCGGCCGATAGGTCGTGCAGCCCTTGCAGCCCAGGTCGTAGGCCTGCATGTAGATGTCCTTGAACGCCTCGAAGCCGATGTCCTCGGGACAGTTGATGGTCTTCGAGATCGAGCTGTCGACGAAGCGCTGCACCACCGCCTGCATGCGGAGATGATCGGCCGGCGTCAGCTTCTCGGCATCGACGAAATAGTCCGGGAGCGCCGTGAACTCGCCGTGGAGGCGGTGGTAGAGGCGATAGGCGTAGTCGGTCACCTCCTCCGACTTGCGGCTGCCGTCGGGCATCAGGACGTTGCGGCGGAACGAGAAGCTGAACACCGGCTCCAGGCCCGAGGACACGTTGTCGGCCAGGAGCGAGATCGTTCCCGTGGGCGCGACCGAGGTCACCAGGGCGTTGCGGATGCCGTGCTTGGCGATGCCGTCGCGGATATCGGCATCCAGCCCGGCGATGGTTTCCCCTTCCAGGTAGCGCGCGGCGTCGAACAGCGGGAACGGCCCCTTCTCGGCCGCGAGGTCGACCGAGGCGCGGTAGGCGGCGTCGCGGACCACCCGCATCCACTGCTCGGTCAGGGTGAGCGCCCGGTCGCTGCCGTAGCGCGCCCGGCACAGGATCAGCGCGTCGCCCAGCCCGGTGATGCCGAGGCCGATGCGGCGCTTGTTCCGCGCCTCCTCCGCCTGCTGCGGCAGGGGATAGCGCGAGACGTCGATGGCGTTGTCCAGCATGCGGATCGCCGTCCGCACCAGCCCGTCCAGCGCCTCGACATCCATCGCCGCGTCCTCGGCGAACGGATTGCGCACCAGCTTGGCGAGATTCACCGACCCGAGAAGACAGGCGCCATGCGGCGGCAAGGGCTGTTCGCCACAAGGATTAGTAGCCTGAATCTGCTCCGCATACCAGAGGTTGTTCAGGCGGTTGATGCGGTCGATGAAGATCACGCCGGGTTCGGCATAGGCGTAGGTCGCCCGCATGATGCGGTCCCAAAGCTCCCGCGCCGACAGGGTCTTGTAGACGGTGCCGTCGAACACGAGCTCCCACGACTCGTCCTTCTTGACCGCCTGCATGAAGGCGTCGGTGACCAGCACCGAGAGGTTGAACATGCGGAGCCGGCCGGGCTCCCGCTTGGCCTCGATGAACGCCTCGATGTCGGGATGGTCGCAACGGAGCGTCGCCATCATCGCGCCGCGGCGATGGCCGGCGCTCATGATCGTCCGGCACATCGCGTCCCAGACGTCCATGAACGACAGCGGCCCGGACGCGTCCGCCCCGACGCCATGCACCGGCGCCCCCTTGGGCCTCAGCGTCGAGAAATCCTGGCCGATGCCGCCGCCCTGCTGCATCGTCAGCGCCGCTTCCTTCAGCGCATCGAAGATGCCGGCCATGTCGTCCGGCACCAGTCCCATGACGAAGCAGTTGAACAGGGTGACGTTCCGCCCGCTGCCGGCCCCGGCGACGATGCGCCCGGCAGGCAGGAACCGGAAGTCGGCGAGCGCTTCGTAGAAGCGATCCTCCCACTGTCCGGACTCGGCCTCCCCCCTGGCCAAAGCCTTCGCGATCCGCCGCCAGCTGTCCTCGACAGATTTGTCCACAGGGGCGCCGTCGGCCGCCTTGAGCCGATATTTCATGTCCCAGATCTGCTGGGAGATCGGTGAAAGCGTCGCGCTCATCGCCATCTCTCGTCGTCGGCCGCCCTCAGGCAGCCGGAAGCAGCCCGCACGAACCGGAAAAACCGAATAAATTCAATGGGCAAAGGAATGCTACGGGACGCCGCCCGAAGCGTCAAGAAATTTGTTCTCGTTATGTTTTCACAACCAGTTTCTCGGCTAACGGCTTGGGACCACACCGATTCACGGTTTCATTCACATGACAGCAAGCCGCTACCGCCACACGCATCCACACTTTTATCCACAGGCGGATGCTCAGCCCCGACACACGGGGGTATTCAGCTATGCGCGAAATCCATGTAGAGCGCCCGCGCGCGCTGGAACACGGGCCCCGGCTGCAAGTGTCGGTCCTCCACTCTGGTGACAGGCAGGACCTTGCCGAGGTTCCCGGTGCTGAAGACTTCGTCCGCCCCCAGCACGTCGTCGACGGACAGCGCCGCCTCGCGGACCTCGACACCGTCGTCCCGAAGCAAGGCCATCACCCGCTGGCGGGTGATGCCGTTGAGGAAGGTACCGTTGGGCGCCGGGGTCGACACCGCCCCGTCCTTCGCGATCCACAGGTTGGAGGTGCCGAACTCCACCACCGTATCGTCGCCGTCGCGCATGATCACATTGTCGAAGCCCTTTTCCCGCGCCTCGACGAGGGCGTGGGAGGTGGTGGGGTAAAGGCAGGACGCCTTGGCTGCGGTCGGCGCCGAATCCGGGCGCGGCCGGCGGAAACGGCTGAAACACACACTGAAGCCCGTGGGCTCCGGCATCGGACATTCGAACAGCGTCAGGGTGAACCTGGTCGTCCCCGGCTCCGGCACCAGGAAGCCGCCCTCGGCGAACAGGGCCGGGCGTACGTAGAGCGGCATGCCGGCGGGCATCCGGCCGACGCCTTCATGGGTGAGGACGGCGACTTCCTCGGCGGTCACCGGGCAGGTGAGCCCCATCACCGCCGCCGAATTCACCAGCCGCTCGCAATGGCGCAGAAGGTCGGGCGCGACCCCGTCGAACACCCGGGCGCCGTCGAACACGGTGCTGCCATGCATGAAGGACTGTGACAGCGGCCCCATGACGGGCGGATTGCCGTCGAGCCAACGGCCTTCGAAAAAGGTCAGGGCCAGCATGCCGGGTCTCGTCTCCTCTCGCGGATCAGGCCGCGAGAATACCGGCCGGCCACCGACGAGTCCAAGGCCGGCGCACGCGCGTCAGAACCGCGCCGCCAGATCGAGAACGCCATAACCGACCCAGAGCGGGCCGGCCGTATCCACCATGCTCGCCCGGCCGATGATGGCGTCGTGAAGGGCATCGGTGGTGAGGGACGGATCGGCCGCGAGAAGATCCGCCGCCATCCCGGCGACGCGGGCCGCGGCGATGTCGGGTCCCGAGGACTCGACGCGGCTGCCGTCGAAATCCGTCACCGACACACGCTCGGCCGGAACCAGAACATCCACGGTTCGCTTGCCCCAGTTGGCGCCGGGCAGGGGATCGCCGAACCCGTCGGCCCCGGTCACCACCACCATGTTGGGAATGTCGAGCGAGGCCGGAAACTGCGGCGACCGGTCGATGTCGCGCCCGCCATTGCCGGCGGAGACGACGAACAGGATCTCCGGATGGGCCCGCGCCGCAGATTCGAAAGCATGCCAGGAGTCGGGGTTGACACCGTTCACCGTCACCAGGGCGATGTGGACATGATGGTCCTCCACATCGTCGAGCAAGGCACCGATGCGGTCGGGCTCGGGCATGGGATAGCGATAGACGGCGAGCTGCGCCGCGGACGTTTCGCCGATCACCGCACTGGCGACGCGGGTGCCGTGGCGCGCCGGATAGAACGCCGAACCCGCCGTGTTGGCGTCGAACGGCCGGTCGTCCATGTCCCAATAGTCGTAGCCGACCAGCCGGCCTTCCTCGTTCCGCGCCAGCGCACCGGCGATCTCGGGCAGCAGATAGTTCACGCCCGTATCGAGCAGGGCGATGACGACACCGGCCTTCGCGTCACCGGAAGGAACCGGCGGATTGACCGGCACCGTCTCTCCGGTGGGTGCGAAATCGCGGTCGAGCAGTTCGATCGTCTCCGCCACCCCGTCCGCGTCGTAGACCATTCGCCGGGCGTCGATCGCCTCGCAGTCCCGTTCGGCCGACGCCGCGAGGACCGGCCTCTCGCCCTCGGCCGCGGACACCGCATAGCGCGCGGAGATCCGGGTGACGCCGATGACGCTCAAACGGATCATGTCGAGCCTGCCGCCATCGACATCGCCGAAGCGCCGCCGCCACCCGACGTCTCGGTCGCCATCGGTAATGGCCTCAGCCGCGATCGACGTCAGTCCGGCTTCGGCCGCCAGCGTCTCGGCGGTGATGTCGGGCTTCGCGCAGGCGGCTCCGAAAGCCGCACGCATGGCCGTCTCCGGCGTCCCCGCCAGCGCCAGCGGCGGCAGGGCCAGAAGCGAGAGGATCAGCGGCATGACGACACGCATTCCGACTAGATGGGGGATGGCAACTGTACCGTCCAGGAGATATCGGCGGCCGGCCGCCTTGCCCCTGTCACGACCGCCGGCCTTGGGCTAGTTTGGCGGCGATGACCGAGACCAGCCAGCAACCCGATCGCATCTATCACCTCGCCGCCGAATCCGACTGGAAGGACGCCCTGGAGCATGGCTCCTATCCCGGCACGCCCCAGGATCGAGCGGACGGATTCATCCACTTTTCGACCGCCGCCCAGGTTGCCGTCAGCGCCGCCAAGCATCGCGCCGGCCGCGCCGATATCGTCCTGGTCGAGGCCTCGGCGGCGAAGCTCGGCGATAGCCTGCGCTGGGAGCCCTCCCGCGGCGGTCAGCTCTTCCCCCATCTCTATGGGCCCCTGCCGATATCGGCCGTGACCCGAACCTGGCCGCTGCCGCTGGGCGACGATGGCCTGCACCGCTTCCCCACCGAGGTCGGCGCGACGGATGGCGAGGGAGAGACGCACTGAGCGATCTCTACGCCGTCGCCGGCCCGCTGCTTCGTTGCCTGTCTCCCGAGACCGCCCATCGTGCGGCGATCATGGCGCTGCGGTCGGGCCTCACGCCCACCGACGACAGCCCGCCCGACCCCAGGCTCCGCACCACGCTGTGGGGTATCGATTTTCCCAATCCCATCGGCATGGCCGCCGGCTTCGACAAGAACGCCGAGGCGTTCGGCGGCCTGATGCGCACGGGCTTCGGCTTCGTCGAGACCGGGACCGTCACCCCGCGGGCCCAGGCGGGCAACCCCAGGCCCCGCCTGTTCCGCCTGACCGAGGATCGCGCGGTCATCAACCGGTTGGGCTTCAACAATCAGGGACTGGACGCCTTCGCGGCCCGGCTCGAACGGCGAAAGCGCAGCGACGGAATCCTCGGCGCCAATATCGGCTGCAACAAGGACAGCGAGGACCAGATCGCCGACTACGTCACCGGCTATCTGCGCGTCGCGACGCTTGCCGACTACGTCGTCGTCAACATCTCTTCCCCCAATACGCCGGGCCTGCGTGCGATGCAGGCAGGCGACAGCCTCCGCCGCCTGATCGGCGCCCTGGCCGAGGCGCGTGCCGCAGTCACCGAGGCTCGTCCGCCGCTCCTGGTGAAGGTCGCCCCCGATCTCGACCATGAGGAACGGCGCACCGTCGCCGACGTGGCGCTGGAGACCGGCGTCGACGGGCTGATCGTCGGCAACACCACCGTCAGCCGTCCCGAAGGGCTGCGGTCGGCGCATCGCGACGAAGCCGGTGGACTGAGCGGCAAGCCGCTGTTCGATCTCTCGACCGCAGTGCTCGCCGACTTCTACGGGCTGTGCCAAGGCCGGCTGCCGTTGATCGGCGTCGGCGGCGTGGCAAGCGGCCGCGATGCCTACGCCAAGATCCGGGCGGGGGCATCGCTGGTGCAGCTCTATACCGCGCTCGTCTATGGCGGCCCCGGTCTCGTCCGGCGCATCAAGGCGGAGCTCGCCGAATGCCTCGCAGCCGACGGTATCGACCATGTCGGCGCCGCGGTCGGGCGCGACGCCCGCACGCGATAAGCTCGCCCCCGGACGGCAATCCGTGATCCCGGCATGGCGCAACGGCTTCAGACGGTTACAATCGCTGCCGGTTGTCTAAGGCGATCGGGGAATGACGCGGCTCAACCACACGCTCATTGCGGCAGTCTACGGGCTGGCGGCGGTGCTGATTGCGGTCCTGGTTTACGCGGCGACGGCGAGCGGGCTGCTGGTCGCGCTGCTGTCCGGTGCCGTGGTGCTGCTCCTGGGCGCGCTGACGCATGAAAGCGTCGCCCGGCGCGCGATGCTCGGCGCCCTGGAAGACGAGATCGCCGAAATGGCCGCGCGGCTGGACGGCGCGACCGCCGCGGTAGACGGAACCCGCGACCAGGTCGCCGAGCTCGTGTCCGTGCTGGATGCCGAGCGCAAGGACGTCGAAACGCGGATGTCGGATGTCCACGAGCTGAAAGGGCTCGTGGCGCAGCTCGCGACGAAGCTCGACGCCACACGGCATCACGCCCGAGCCAAGCTCCCTGCCGGGGCAGAGTCCGCACCGGCCGCCGCCGGCGCGGCCGACCATGCCCCTGCCGCCACGCCGGCCCCGGTACGCATGGGCCCAGCGCGCCTGCCTCCGGTCCCGGTTCCGCCACCACCACCCGAGCCGACCTTCGTCCTGCCGGAACAGGAACTGCTCGAAGAATCGCTCGACGACGAGCAGCGCCAGCTTCTGGCGCGCGTGCAGGAGGCGATCGAGGCACGCCGAGCCGATGTGCTGGTGCAGCCGATCGTCCGCCTGCCCCAGCGCCGGGTCGAGTATTTCGAGGCGTTCTGCCGGCTGCGTGCCGCGGACGGCTCGCCGATTCTGCCCGAAGCCTATGGCGAGATCGCCGAGCAGGCCGGGCTGGTGCCGGCGATCGCCGAGCTGCTGCTCTGCCGCACCGCCGACCTCGTGCGCCGCGACCTCGAACGCCGCAGCGGCCTCCCCTATCTCTGCCACGTGGCCGTACCGGACCTGTCGCTCGGCGGTTATTTCCGCCACTTCGTCGACTACCTGCGCAGCAACAGCCAGCTATCGCACGGCGTCGTTCTGTCCTTCGCCGCCGCCGATTTCGACCTCGACAACCGCGAATTCCTGACCCTTGTCGCCGGCCTCGCCCGCGACGGTTACCGGTTGGCGATCGACGGCGTCCAGTCGATCGACATGGATTTCCGCGAGCTCGCGCGCCGCAACGTCCGCTTCCTCAAGGTCGCGCCCGAGCTGCTGATGGAAGGCGACGGCGACCCGCTGGCCGGCGACGCCCTGAAATCCACCTTGGAGCGCGCCGAGATCGCGCTGGTCGTCGACCGGATCGACAGCGAGTCGCTGCTCCTCGAGCTGCTCGACTATGACATCGACTATGGGCAGGGCTACCTGTTCGGGGGGTTGCGGAAGAGCTTCTAACTCCGCTCACTTCGCAGCCTCGTCGTCCTTATCCCTGCCGGTAGAGACCGCCTTGCCCACCCTGTTCGAGCCCGCGTCCATCGGTTCCCTGACGATCCGCAACCGGACCGTCCTGCCGTCGATGACCACCCGCCTCGCCGATGCGGAAGGTCATGTCACCGACGGCAGCGTCGCCTACTACATGGCGCGGGCGCGGGGCGGCGTCGGCCTGATCACGGTGGAGATGGCGGCGCCCGAGCGCGCCGGACGCCACCGCTTCCACGAACTCGGCCTCTACGACGACCGCTTCCTCCCCGGCCTGAGCCGGCTCACCGCCGCCCTGAAGGCCGAAGGTGCCGCAACCTGCGTCCAGCTCGGCCATGGCGGTGGCCACACCCGCCGCGACATCTGTGGCGAGGAACCGATCGCGCCGTCGGCGATCCCGCATCCGGTGTTCGAGGTCCGGAACGAAACCATCGTCCCCGAGGCGATGACCAAGGCCCGGATCGAGGAGACGACCGCCGCCTATGTCGCCGCGGCCGCCCGGGCCCGCGAAGCCGGCTTCGACTGCGTCGAGATCCACGCCGCCCACGGCTACCTGATCTCGCAGTTCCTGTGCCCGGCGGAAAACCTGCGCGACGACGAATACGGCGGCTCGATCGAGAACCGCGCCCGCTTCGGCATCGACATCCTGAAGCGGATCAAGGCCGACCTGCCGGACTATCCGGTGATCTTCCGCTTCAACGGCGACGACTTCATGCCCGACGGCATGACCGCGGACGAAGCGATGGTGGTGGCGCGGCTGGCGATCGAGGGCGGGGCGGACGCGCTTCACGTCACCGGCGGGCATTACCGCTCGCGCCCCGAAACGGCGATCATGATCCCGCCGATGGCGCTTCCCGACGCGACCTTCCTCGGCATGGCGGCGCGCATCAAGGCCGAGAGCCCGGTGCCGGTGATCGCCGTGGGGCGGCTGGGCGATCCGGCGATCGCCGAGGACGCCGTGGCGTCGGGCAAGGCCGATTTCGTGGCGCTGGGACGGACGCTGATCGCCGACCCGGCATGGCCGAACAAGGCGCGGGCCGGCAAGGCCGTCCGCCGCTGCGTCGCCTGCAACACCTGCGTGAACGAGATGCGGGGCGGCGCCAAGCTCGGCTGCCTGGTGAACGGCGCCGCCGGCGAAGAGCTGTCGATGGAAAGGAAGGCCCCGCCGCAGGGCGAACGCATCGCCGTCATCGGCGCCGGACCTGCCGGCCTCTCCTATGCGTACCTCGCGGCGGACGGCGCCGGGACCAGCGTCACCGTGTTCGAGAAGGCCGACCGCGCCGGCGGCAGCTTCCGCTATGCCGGCAACGCGCCGAAATTCCAGGACGTCGCGGCGCGACCGGAACCGCTACTGACCTTCATCGCCGGCCTCGAAGCCGGCTGCCGGGAGAAGGGTGTCACGTTCCGCTACGGCGCCGATCCCGCTGCGGAGCCCCACCTGCTCGATGGTTTCGACCGCGTCGTCGTCGCGGCCGGCGCCCGCTACCGCTACGGACTGGGGCCGCTGGTCCGGTCGATGCTGGCGGAGGGGCAGAGCCTGCCGGGCCCGCTCGCCCGGCTGTTCACCCGGCCGAAGCTCCGCGACTGGTTCTATTACCGGGCTCGCAGCGCGACCGGCGAGGTGCTGGCGCGACGCCTGGGCGTCGACCGAGCGAAGGTCACCGTGATCGGCGACGCCGCCACCCCCGGCAAGGCCAAGGCGGCGATTGCCAGCGCCTTCGCCGCGGCGCTGGCGGAGCGATAGATAGAGATCGATGACCGATCGACAATCTTCTCCGCCCCCGACCGCCAGCACCCTGCTGGACGGCGTGCGCGTGGTCGACCTGTCGCGGGTCGTCGCCGGCAACATCGCCACCCACGCGCTCGCGGACCTCGGCGCCGACGTGATCAAGGTCGAGAACCCGGAGACCGGCGACAGTCTGAGGAACTGGACCCTCGACGGGATCGAGACCTGGTGGAAGGTCTACGGCCGCGGCAAGCGCTCGCTCGCCCTCGACCTCCGCGCGCCGGAGGCGGCGACGGTGCTCAGGCTTCTGTTCGAGCGCTCGGACATCCTGGTCGAGAACTTCCGCCCCGGAACGCTGGAAAAGATGGGCTGGGCCCCGGAGCGCATCTGGGAGGCCAACCCGCGGATGGTGATTCTCCGCATCTCCGGCTGGGGGCAGGAGGGCCCTTACGCCCACAAGCCGGGCTTCGGATCGCTGGTCGAGGCCTATTCGGGCTTCGCCGCCATGAACGGCTTCGCCGACCGCCCGCCGGTGCTGCCGCCCTTCGCCATGGCGGATTCCTATGCCGGCGTGTTCGGGGCGATGGCGGTCCTCGCCGCGCTCCGGACCGCCGAGAAGACGGGGCGGGGCGACGTGATCGACATGTCGCTCTTGGAGCCGCTGTTCGACGTTCTCGGTCCCCTCACCCTGGAGGCGAGCCTTTCCGGACGGACGATCCCCCGCCAGGGGTCGAGTTCGCCCACCCATGTGCCGCGGAACGTCTACCGCACCGGGGACGGCAAGTTCGTCGCCCTCTCGGCCGGCACCGAGGCGATGGTCAGGCGCCTGTTCGACGCGATGGGCCGGCCCGAGCTGATGGCCGATCCGCGCTTCGCGACCCATGGCGCCCGGATGGAGAACCGCGACGCCCTCGACGCCGAGATCGGTGCCTTCATGGCCCGCCACGACCGCGACGCCTGCCTCGCCTTGTTCGACCAAGCCGGGGTGACGGTGGGGCCGGTGATGGACGCCCTCGACCTGCTCTCGGACGGCTTCATGCGCGCCCGCGGCGTCCTCGCCGACCAGCCCGATCCCGATCTCGGGACCTTCCCGAGCCCGGCGCCGCCGGTCCGCACGAAGAACGCGCCGCGCCGGGGCTTGCGCCCGGCGCCGAAGCTCGGCGAACACACGGAGGAGATCATGACGGAACTGGGACTGACGCCCGAGGCAGGGTCGGGGACGGCCCGATGACCGGACGCGACACGACGATGGCCGAACGCTGGCGCTCGGTCCTGTTCCTCTCGCCGCTCTCCGAGAAGCATCTCGCCAAGGCGCCGTCGCTCGGCGCCGACGGGATCATGCTCGACCTCGAAGACGCCATCCGGCCGGAGGACAAGCCCGCCGCCCGCGCCCGTCTGCCCGAGGCGGTGGCGGGGCTGAGGGCGGGCGGCATCACCGACGTCCTCGTCCGGGTGAACGCGCCCTGGCTGCTTGCGTTCGAGGATATCCGGGCGGCGGTCTCGGCCGGCGTCGACTACGTGACCCTGCCCAAGGTCGAGACGCCGGGCCGCGTCGCCGTCATCGGCGAACTGTTGGACGAGCTGGAAGCGGGTGATGCCCCGCGCACCCGCCTCCTCCTCCAGATCGAGAGCGCCCTGGGCCTCGAGGCCCTGCCGGCGATCCTCCGCGCCTCGCCGCGGGTCTCGGCCGTCATGCTGGGGCCGGAGGACTTCGCCCTCGACATGGGCGCGATGCCGACCATCGCCGCCAACGAATGGGCCAACGTCCAGGTGCTCGCGGCCGCCCGCGCCGCCGGCGTGACGCCGCTGGGCTTCCCCGGCTCGATCGCCATGATCGACGACTTCCCAACCTTCCGGACGCAGATCGAGCGCGCCAAGGAACTGGGCTTCCGCGGCGCCGCCGTCATCCACCCGAAGCAGGTCGCGATCGTCAACGAGGTCTTCGCGCCGACGGCCGAGGAACTGGCCGCCGCCCGGCGCATCGTCGACGCCGCCGCGACGGCGGAGGCCGGCGCCTTCCTGCTCGACGGCAAGATGATCGACCCGCCGATCGTCGTCCGGGCGCAGACTCTGCTCAACCGTGGGCGGACTTAGGGGTTGGGCCTAAATTGACACTAATTTTCATCGATAGCTTACCCGTCACCCCCGCGCAGGCGGGGGTCCACGCGAGCGGAACGGCCCCCTGGATTCCCGCCTCCGCGGGAATGACGGCTTCAAAGACTAGATACGATACCTGAGGGAGAGATCGACCCATGAACCTGTTCAGAAAGCTCCAGCAGCGCGCCGAGGCCGGCAGCCCCATCCGGGTCGGCATGATCGGCGCCGGCAAGTTCGGCACCATGTTCCTCGCCCAGGCGCTGAAGCTGCCGGGCGTCCAGATCGTCGGCGTCGCCGACCTCTATCCTGAGAACGCCAAGTCCAACATGGCCTTCGTCGGCTGGCCCGAGGACGGCTACGCCGCGCCCACCCTGGACGACGCGGTGAGGAGCGGTGCGATCTGCGTCACCGAGGACTGGCGGGCCGTCATCCGCCATCCCGCCGTCGACATCGTCGTCGAATGCACCGGCGACCCGATGGCCGCCGTCGAGCACTGCCTGGCTGCGTTCGACGAGGGCAAGAACGTCATCAACGTGACGGTCGAGGCGGACGCCTTCTGCGGCTTCGGTCTGGCGGAGAAGGCGCGGCAGGCGGGCGTCATCTACAGCATGGCCTATGGCGACCAGCCGGCCTTGACCTGCGACCTCGTCGACTGGGCCAGGACCTGCGGCTTCACGGTCGCCGCCGCCGGTCGTGGCCATAAATGGCTGCCGCACTACCGCCGCTCGACGCCCGAGACCGTGTGGGACCATTGGGGCCTCACGGCCGAGCAGGCGGCGCGCGGCCGTCTCAACCCGAAGATGTTCAACTCCTTCCTCGACGGCTCGAAGCCGGCGATCGAGTGCGCCGCCATCGCCAACGCGACCGGCCTCGACGTGCCGACCGAGGGCCTCGCCTACCCGCCGGGCTCGGCCGAGGACATCCCCACCCTGATGCGCCCCAGGGCGATCGGCGGCTGCCTGGAGCGCGAGGGGCTAGTCGAGGTCATCTCCTGCCTGACCGCGAACGGCGAGCCGATCCCCTACGACATCCGCAAGGGCGTCTGGGTCTGCTTCCGCGGCGACAGCGAGTACGTGAAGAACTGCTTCGAGGAGTACAAGGTCATCACCGACCCGACCGGCCAGTACACCTCGCTCTACAAGAAGTGGCACCTGATCGGGCTGGAGCTCGGCGTCTCGGTCGCCGCCGTCGGCATCCGCGGCGAGGCGACGGGCGTCGCCGAATCCTTCCGCGCCGACGTCGCCGCGATCGCCAAGCGCGATCTCAAACAGGGCGAGGTCCTGGACGGCGAAGGCGGCTACACCGTCTCGGGCGGCTTGCGCCCGGCGGCGATCTCGGTCCGCGAAGGCTATCTCCCGCTCGGCCTCGCTTTCGATGCCAAGCTCAAGCGGCCAGTGCCGGAAGGCCAGCCGGTCCGCTGGGACGACGTCGACATGGACCAGACCAGCGCCGCCTGCAAGCTCCGCCGCGAGATGCAGCCCGCGCCCGAACCGGCGATGGCCTGAGAATCGGTTCGGAGGTCAGGACACGCTCGAACCGCCGCGGCGATCCAATCGCCGCGGCACTCTCCGACCGGTCAACGCGCCCTCGAACCGGCGAGGCGCTCCGACCGGTCGAGGGGTTCGCCCGAACGGCCACGTCGCTCACTGAGCGGTCGAGGCCCTCCCGAACCGTCGTGCCCCTCTCCCACCGGCGGAACGCCCTCCCACCGCGGCACCTCCCTCCA
>MDTD01047205.1_pt1 | contig 14993 bp, 28 predicted proteins | sample 811221 | NCBI WGS metagenome assembly MDTD01 (sample SAMN05326646, study PRJNA326480) | marine metagenome | isolation source: seawater | place: Pacific Ocean: South West | collected 2011
CTGTGAGCTAACCCTACGCCCTGATCATTCAAAAGAATATCAAGTTCTTAAGCTCGCACAAACAATCTGTTCTATGCTCAATATTTCAAATAACGTTTCGTCACGTTCGATAAAAAAAGCCAGGTAATCATCTGATTAACTAGCTGCCATCATTTCCGTGACAGATTTAAAAGGTAAGACATTTTAGTATATGAAGTCAACACTAAAATGAAATTATTTTATTTTTTCTTACCCAATAAATCAAAGCACAAAAAAAGTGCTGTATATGTATATCTATACAGCACTATAATTTATTTATAGAGAATTACTTCTCTTCTTCAGAAGCTTCTGCTTCTTCAGTAGTTTCTTCGGCTACAACTTCTTCAGTCTTATCTTCCTTCTTCTCCTCTTTAGCTGGTTTAGCGGATGTAGGAGTATTGGATTTTCCAGCTCTTCTGGTTCTTTTCTTCTTAGAAGTTTTACCCTCTGGTTGAATATCATTGAAATCAACCAATTCGATAACAGCCATTTCAGCGCCATCACCCTGTCTGAATCCAATTCGAATCACCCGGGTATATCCACCAGGACGATCTTTAGATTTAGGGGCTACTTCTTCAAAAAGAGCTGTTACAATGTGCTTATTCTGGAGTACAGAAAAAACCTGTCTGCGGTTATTATGTGTATCCTCTTTAGCACGTGTAATTAACGGCTCAATATATCTACGCAGTTCTTTTGCCTTAGCAATGGTAGTAACAATTCTATGTTCTTTTACCAATGCCGCTGCAAGTGAGCGCATAGTGGCTCTGCGATGAGATGCCGTCCTGCTTAATTTTCTACCTTTTACTCTATGACGCATTTCTCAAGTTCCTTTCTTAGTCTAAAAATTTAGCGACGTCCATTCCGAATTGAAGATTCTTTTCTTCGATCACTTCAACTAATTCGGTGAGAGATTTCTTACCGAAATTTCGGAATTTCAATAGATCCTGCTCATCGCGAGATACCAATTCACCAATAGTATTGATATTAGCAGATTTGAGACAGTTGTATGCTCTTACACTCAGGTTTAGATCTTCGATACTGGTTCTCAACAGATTAGCAACCCGTTGTTTTTCAGCATCCACCTCTTCTTCTTCCTGAGTAAATGGTTCTTCAATCTTTTCGGTAATAAATTTCTCAATATGTTCCTTGAGAATTTTACCGGCAAGAGTAAGTGCCTCTTTGGCATTCACAGAACCGTCAGTTTCAACATCCATTACTAATTTTTCGTAGTCAGTTCTTTGTCCTACACGAACATTTTCTACGTTAAATTTAACAGACTTGATTGGGGTAAAGATCGCATCGATCGGGATAAGATTTACATCTTCTTCCTCAAAAGAGATCTCTTCAGCCGGCACATAACCACGGCCACGACCAACTCTTAGTTCAATTTCCAGATCAGCGTCATCTGCTAAATTAGCTATAACCAGATCTGTATTAAGTACCTCATATTCACCAGTAGCATCATCAATGTCAGCTGCAGTTAATTCACCCGGGCCTTTTTTAGACACATGGATAATTCCACTGCTTTGCTCGACTTGCTTAAATCGAACCTGCTTGAAGTTTAGAATGATCTCGTAAACATCTTCTTTTACACCTTGGATACTGGAGTATTCATGATCAACACCATTGATCTTAACAGCAGTGATTGCAATTCCAGGAAGAGAAGATAATAGCACTCTTCGGAAGGAGTTACCGATAGTAACACCGAAGCCTCTCTCAAGCGGTTGTAAAACAAATGTTCCAAAACTGTGATCGTCTCTTACAACGTCAAGACTGTCTGGCATTTGAATGCTGTAGTTACTCATAATAATAGGGTAAACTTTTAAAATTACTTAGAATAAAGCTCAACGATAAGCTGAACATTGATATTTTCAGGAATCTCTTCCATGGTTGGCTCGTACAGAAACTTACCCGTTCTAGATTTTGGATCTGTTTCTACCCACTTGTATTTACTTCTTGGCGCATTGCTTAATGAATCCTCAACCACTTCAAGATTTCTTGATTTTGGTCTTAGGGAAATAACATCACCCGGCTTAACAACATATGAAGGAATGTTTACCGTACTGCCGTTAACAACAATGTGTTTGTGAGTTACCAGCTGACGTGCCTGACGTCTGGTTTTAGCAAATCCCATTCTGAATACAGTATTATCCAGTCTTGATTCCAGGAACTGAAGCAAGATCTCACCTGTAACACCATCTTTTGCAGATGCTGCTTCGTACAGGTTTCGGAATTGTTTTTCCAACAAACCATATGTGTATTTTGCTTTCTGCTTTTCCTCTAGCTGAATAGCGTATTCAGATTTACGTTGAAATCTGGAGCGTCCGTGTTGTCCCGGACCATATGGTTTACGCTCAAGAGCTTTACTCGCTCCAAAAATTGGTTCTTTGAAACGTCTTGCTTTTTTCTGTTTTGGGCCTCTGTATCTTGCCATTTCTATTTAGAATTACTTATTAAACTCTTCTACGTTTTGGTGGGCGGCATCCATTGTGCGGGATCGGTGTTTTATCAATAATTGATGAAACTTCTAATCCTACATTTGCCATAGCACGAACTGCAGCTTCACGGCCTGAACCTGGTCCCTTAACAAAAACATCCACTTTTCTTAGTCCCATTTCGTGGGCTGCTTTCGCAGCAGTTTCAGCACTCATTTGGGCAGCATAAGGAGTATTTTTTCTGGATCCTCTAAAACCTTCTTTTCCGGCGGAAGACCAAGACAATACATTTCCGTTACTGTCAGTGATGGTTACGATAACGTTATTAAACGTAGCTTTAACAAAGGCCATCCCATTGGGATCGCTGATCGTTTTTTTCTTTTTACGTTTCGCAGCAGCTGCGTTTGATTGTTTTTTAGCCATGCTTCTTAATCAATTAATTATTTTGGAGCCTTCTTCTTGCCGGCAACAGTACGCTTTTTACCTTTACGTGTTCTGGCATTGGTTTGAGTACGTTGGCCACGAACAGGTAAACCTCTTCTGTGTCGTACACCACGGTAACTTCCAATTTCAATGAGTCGACGAATATTTCCGTTTACTTCACTTCTTAAAGCACCTTCAACTTTGTACTCTTCGTCAAGATGTGCACGGATAGCACTAACTTGTTCATCGGTCCAGTCCTGAACTTTGATGTTCGGGTCAATATCCAGTGTTTCCAGAATCTTTTCTGACTGAGACCGACCTATTCCAAAGATATAGGTAAGGCCAATTAAGCCTCTTTTTTGTTTCGGTAAATCAATTCCTGCAATACGTGCCATATACTAACTCTAAATGGAATTATCCTTGTCTCTGTTTGTGACGAGGGTTTTTCTTATTAATAACGTAAAGACGACCTTTTCTACGAACAATTTTGTCGTCTGAACTTCTTTTTTTAACTGAAGATCGGGTTTTCATTGTAAAACTCTTTTATTTGTAACGATAGGTAATTCTTCCTTTAGTAAGATCATATGGAGACATCTCCACTGCCACTCGGTCGCCGGGTAATATTTTGATGTAGTACATCCTCATTTTACCTGAAACATGAGCAAGTATTTCATGCCCATTATCAAGTTTTACCCTGAACTGTGCGTTCGGCAATGCCTCAATAATTTCTCCGTCCTGTTTGATTGGCTCTTGTTTAGCCATAATGAATTACGTTATCTTGGTTTTTCGACAGCTCGGCAATATAATCAAAAGTACTAAGAATTTCAGCTTTTCCTTCCCGAACTACTACATCGTGTTCGAAATGTGCCGAAACACTTCCGTCTGCTGTGATTATTGTCCAGCCATCATTCAAGGTTTTAACTTTCCATGTCCCCATGTTAATCATGGGTTCAATCGCCAGAGTCATGCCTGATCGCAGGCGTTCTCCTTTTCCTTTTCTGCCGAAATTTGGTACAGATGGATCTTCGTGCAACGATCGTCCTAATCCATGTCCAACCAAATCTCTAACCACTCCATACCCTGCATTCTCGCAATGGGTCTGAATTGAATTTCCTATATCACCAATTCGATTTCCATGTACTGCTTTTTCTATGCCAATGTACAAAGAGTCTAATGTGGTCTTTAGTAACTGCTTCTTTTCATCATCAACTTCGCCTACAATAAATGTGTAAGCATGATCTCCGAAGTATCCATCCTTTTCAACTCCGCAATCCACAGAAACTATATCGCCTTCTTCCAAAATTCTTTCGCCGGGAATACCATGCACCACTTCTTCATTTACTGAAATACAAAGTGTTGCAGGAAAAGGATTGCTCCTTGGTCCATACCCTTTGAAAGCTGGTCGGGCGTTATTCTTATCAATAAATTCTTCTGCAATTCTATCAAGTTTTCCGGTTGTTACACCAGGCTCAATATGTTTGCTTACAAGTCCGAGTGTTTGTGAAACTAGACGTGCTGCAATGCGCATCTTATCTATTTCATTTTCACTCTTTAAATAAATCATAGGTTAGGCTCTTCGGCTTCTTCCATTGATTTTTCCTGTTTTCATAAAGCCATCGTAATGACGCATCATAAGATGACTTTCAATCTGCTGTAAAGTATCAAGAGCTACACCAACAATGATCAATAGACTGGTTCCTCCATAGAAGAGTGCAAAACCAGGGGTAACTCCGAAGTTGATCACAATAGCAGGTAAAATTGCTACAAATGCCAGGAATAACGATCCCGGTAATGTGATTTTAGTCAAAATATTGTCAATAAATTCAACGGTTGCTTTACCGGGGCGAACTCCGGGAATAAAACCACCCTGTCGTTTCATTGTATCTGCCATCTCTTTCGGATTGATCGCAATCGCAGTATAGAAGAAGGTGAAGAATACAATGATCATGAAAAATACCAGTGAATAGATCCATCCGGAATAATCCACCGACCAGGAGGTCAGCATCTGAATCGTCTCGCTATCTGGAAAAAAGGAACCAATTGTGCTTGGAATAAACATGATAGATTGAGCAAAGATAATCGGCATTACACCAGCCGCATTCACTCGCAACGGCAAATACTGAGTAGTACCTCCGTAAACTTTACGGCCAACTACACGTTTCGCATACTGTACAGGAATTTTTCTGGTTCCCTGTGTAAGTAAAACTACAGAAGCGATAATTACCATCAGCACTGCAAGTTCTATGATTACAATGATCAAATTCTGCTTAGTGGTAACTTCGTTGATCAGGTTTGCTGGCAATACTGCAATAATACCAATCATGATGATCAAAGAAATACCATTTCCAATTCCACGATCAGTAATTCGTTCACCCAACCACATTACGAATGTTGTACCGGCAGTTAATACGATCACAGAAGTTATCGTAAAGAACAAGTGGTTTACGACGATTGCATTAGGTGCAGTTGCCATCAAATTGATAGAAAAAGCGATAGCCTGTAAAGCTGTAATACCAACGGTACCATATCTGGTTAATCTGGTAATCTTCCTTCTACCTTCTTCACCTTCACGTTGAAGCTTTTGAAAATAAGGTACTACGGCTCCCATCAACTGAATGATAATAGAAGCGGTGATGTATGGCATGATCCCAAGAGCAAATACCCCTGCCCTGGAGAATGCCCCACCAACAAACATATCAAACAAACCAAGCAAACTGTTATTTGCTCCGGCAGCTGCGTTTAAAAGTTCTGAAGCATCTACACCAGGTAGCGTAATGTAACTACCTACCCGATAGACCATAAGAATCCCTACTGTATAGAGTATTCTGTTCTTTAGATCTTCAATTTTAAATATGTTTCGGAAATTTTCTACCAGACTCATTCGTCGTCAGATCCGTGTTATTTTAAGATTGTAACAGTACCGCCTGCTTTTTCAACTTTTTCTGATGCAGATTTACTGGCTGCATGAACTTCGATCTCGATCTTTGATTCAAGATCACCAGTTCCCAGTAGTTTAACTCTGTCTTTGTCATCTGCTAAGCCAGCTGAAATCAGATCAGCTACAGTGATTTTAGTCTCTAACTTACCAGCTTCGATAAACTCACTGATAGTTCGGAGATTAACCGGACGGAAGTCAACCCTGTTTGGGTTAACAAAACCAAATTTAGGCACACGGCGCTGCAGGGGCATCTGACCACCTTCGAACCATGGCCGGTATTTGTATCCGGATCTGGATTTTGCACCGTTCATACCACGACCTGATTCTTGTCCCTTACCAGAACCTTCACCACGGCCAACTCTTTTAGAGCCTTTTTTATTCGGTGCCGGAGCTTTTAAATTACTTAAATCCATATTTCAAACTTGTTAGGATATTAACCTTCAAATACTTTATTCATAGAAACGCCACGACGTTGTGCCACTTCTACTGGGTCTGTTAATTCTTTTAATGCCTGGAATGCAGCTTTAACCATGTTGTGCGGATTAGAAGAACCCTGAGATTTTGAAAGAATGTTATGCACACCCGCAACATCCAATAAGTTCTTTACCGCACCACCTGCAATTACACCGGTACCTTCAGAAGCAGGACGTAATAACACTTTACCTGCACCAGCTTTTCCAACTACCGGATGGTAAATACTACCACTTTTGGTTAATGGGATGCGAATCAGGTTTTTCTTTGCATTATCAAAACCTTTTTGAATAGCATCTGAAACTTCATTTGCTTTTCCAAGGCCATGACCTACAACACCGTTACCATCACCTACTACAACGATAGCGTTGAAACTGAAACGGCGACCACCCTTTACTACTTTTGCAACCCTGTTAACATGAACCAGTTTTTCTTCAAGATTCAAGTTAGCAGCTGGGATAGATTGTTTTCTTCTTACTTTAGGCATTGTTAAAATCGATTCGATTAAAAGTCTAAACCGCCTTCACGGGCGCCTTCGGCAGCCGCTTTCACGATTCCATGATACTTGTATCCGCTTCTATCGAATACAACAGTTTTAATTCCTTTGTCCTGTGCTAATTTTGCAAGATCACTACCTGCTGTCTTAGCACCTTCCAGTCCGCATTTAGCTTTACTTGCAGCTAACGTAACACCAGCGACATCATCAATAAGCTGGAGATATACGAACTTATTACTTTTGTAAACGCTCAATCTTGGACATTCAGCGGTCCCGGAAATGGTAGACCGAATTCTTGACCGGATCTTAGTGCGTCTTTCAGTTTTTGCAATATTCTTGTTCATTTCAAATTCCCTTATTTAGCTGCAGATTTACCGGCTTTACGACGAATATGCTCACCTTGATATCTGATACCCTTACCTTTGTATGGTTCAGGCTTACGGAATGAGCGGATCTTAGCAGAAACCTGTCCAACCAATTCTTTATCAACACCCGAAATGATCAGGATAGGATTTTTGCTGGACTTTGTATCAACTTCAATGGAGATTCCTTCTGGTGGTACAAAAAAGATCGGGTGAGAATATCCAAGGTTAAGCTCCAGAACATTGTTGTTCATAGCTGCGCGGAACCCAACCCCGATGATCTCTAATTTTTTTGTATACCCTTCAGTTACACCAACTACCATATTATTGATAAGAGCACGATACAATCCGTGAAGTGCACGATCTTGCTTTTGATCAGAGTTACGTTTTACAACGATCTCATTTTCGTTCTTTTCAACAGTGATGTTAGGGTGAATACGCAGGGTATTAGATCCTTTTTCCCCTTTAACAGAGATCATGTTGTCAGCTTCAATGCTGAACTCAACCTTATCTGAAAGAGGTACCGGTAATTTTCCTATACGTGACATAGTTTTATAAACTCTTTTTTAGTAAACGGTGCACAATACTTCACCGCCAACATTAAGTTTGCGGGCTTCTTTATCAGTCATTACACCTTTCGATGTAGACAGGATCACAATACCGAGACCATTTTGAGATCTGGGTACATCCTGTGCACCACTGTATTTTCTTAATCCTGGTTTTGAATAACGGTCTAAGTCGCGAATAACCGGAAGACCATAAGAATCGTATTTAAGGAACATTCTGATGATTCCTTGTTTACCATCCTGGATATCGATGTATTTCGCAATATATCCTTTATCAACAAGGATCTTAGCCATTGCACGCTTCAATTTTGATGCTGGTACATCCACTTTTCTGTGGCCAGCAGTTTGAGCGTTACGAATACGTGTTAAAAAATCTGCTATCGGATCGTTCATATATTTTTACCAGCTTGCTTTTCTTACGCCTGGAATTTTACCCTGGAGGGCTAATTCGCGAAATTTAATGCGTGAAACTCCATAACGGCCAATGTATCCACGGCCACGGCCTGTGATACTGCAACGATTACGTACCCGTGTCGGGCTTGCATTTCGTGGCAATCTCTGTAATGCCTCATAATCGCCGGCTTCTTTTAAAGCAGCTCTTTTTTCGGCATACTTTTCTACCGTTCTTTTTCTTTTCTCGTTACGTGCTATCCAAGCTTTCTTAGCCATAATAGAGTTCTCTTAGTTTCTTCTTTTGAATGGCATGCCAAAATGCTTAAGCAAAGCAAAAGCTTCTTCGTCAGTTTCGGCACTTGTTACAAATGTGATATCCATTCCATGCAGTTTCGATACTTTATCTGTATCGATTTCAGGGAAAATGGTGTGTTCTTTGATACCTACCGTATAATTACCACGGCCATCAAAGCTTTTATCAGGAATTCCCTGAAAGTCACGGGTACGAGGTAATGCAAGATTGATGAATCTGTCTAAAAATTCATACATGATGCGTCCACGTAAAGTAACTTTACAACCAATAGGCATTCCTTCTCTTAACTTAAAGTTAGAGATAGATTTCTTAGCCTTGGTGGTTACCGGCTTCTGACCAGTGATCAGCGCCATATTTTCCACAATGGTATCTAATGTCTTTTTATCCTGAATTGCTTCTCCAACTCCAACATTTAAAACGATCTTCTGGAGTTTAGGTACAGCCATTACGTTATCGTAGCTAAACTCTTCAGTAAGTTTAGAAACAATCTCGGATTTATAAGTAGTGTGTAGTCTTGCTTCAGCCATTATTCACACAAATTATTTGTCAATGATTTCGCCACTTTTCTTAGCGTAACGAACCCAACGGCCTTTACCGTTTTCTTCAATTCGTTTACGACCAATACGAGATGGCTCATTATTATTAGGATCCACAACCATCACGTTAGAAACATGAATGGGAGCTTCTTTATGCACTCGACCACCTTGCTGATTTTCCTGAGATGGTTTCTCATGGTGTGTACGAATGTTAACCCCTTCAACTAACACTTTTTCCTGGTCGGGGAATACCATGAGTACACGAGATTGATATCCTTTCTCGCGAGAAGGCTGTCCTTTCGAACTTGTAATTGCTTTGGTTAAAGCAACAGTATCGCCTTTCTTAACGTGTAATTTGTTTTTAGTGTTGAACCTGCGTGGCATTACTCTAATCCTTTTTAAAGTACTTCCGGTGCAAGAGACACGATCTTCATGTAGCTTTTTTCGCGAAGTTCACGAGCTACAGGTCCGAATATACGTGTACCTACCGGTTCTTTTTCTTTGTTAATTACAACCGCAGCGTTTTCGTCAAAACGAATGTAACTTCCGTCTCTTCTGCGGTATTCTTTTTTTGTTCTTACGATAACGGCCTTTACAACATCACCCTTTTTTACGTTTCCGCCAGGGATTGCCGTTTTAACAGAAGCAGAAATAATATCTCCAACACGAGCATATCGGCGACGGGAATCTCCCAGCACCTTAATACACATGATCTTCTTAGCTCCGCTGTTGTCTGCTGTATTTAATATTGTTTGAGTCTGAACCATCGCTAATTCCCAAGTCTATGCATTATTTGGCTTTTTCAATTACTTCAACCAGACGCCATGTCTTTCTTTTACTCAATGGGCGTGTTGACATAATTCTAACTGTGTCACCGATACCTGCTTCATTATTCTCATCATGAGCCATGAGTTTGGTAGTTTTGGTGATAAATTTACCGTAGATAGGGTGTTTCACCTGACGATCAACGGCAACAGTAATGCTTTTATCCATTTTATCGCTTACAACACGGCCGATTCTTTCGCGGCGTTGAGCTCTTTCTACAGTATTTTGTGCTTGTTCTGCCATAGTTTTTCTAATATTCCTACTAATTATTCAGCACTTGCTTTTTCATTCAATACAGTGAGCAAACGAGCAATTTCTCTTCTGTGATTTTTGATTCGGGCAGGGTTTTCTAACTGTCCGGTCACAGATTTTGAAAAGCTCAGGCTTTGCAGTGCTTTGCGCTCGTCAGCTAAGCGAGCTTCAATTTCAGTACTTGTAAGTTCTCGTAATTCGTGTGCTTTCATCGTTCCGTTAATTATCCGTTGAGGTCACGACGTGCCACAAACTTGGTTTTAATTGGAAGTTTATGGGAAGCACGTCTCAGCGCTTCGCGAGCTCTTTCTTCAGATACACCAGCAATCTCAAACATGATTCTGCCTGGTTTTACTACAGCAACCCAGTGATCCAAAGCACCTTTACCTTTACCCATTCGGGTTTCAGCAGGTTTGCTGGTCATTGGTCGGTCAGGGAAAATTCTAATGAATGTCTGACCATCACGTTGCAATGAACGTGCAATAGCAATACGACATGCTTCAATCTGGCGAGAGGTGATAAACTTAGGCTCTAATGCTTTCAATCCGAAATCACCGAAACTAATCATGTGACCTCTGTTCGCGTTGCCTTTGAGCTTATCGCGATGTACTCGGCGTCTTTTTACTCTTTTTGGTTCTAACATCGTTACTTACTCAGCTTTATTTATTGTTAGCTCTGTTTCGGTTACGGTTACGACGTCGGCTATTTCTTCTGTCTTTCTTGTCACCGCCTCGTCTTCCACGGTTGTTATCTTTTTCCTGAGCTGCTTGTGCTCCCGGAGAAAGATCCACATCACCGATGATCTCACCTTTGAAGATCCAAACACTTACTCCGATTGACCCGTAAATGGTATTAGAAGTAGATGTTGCGTAATCAATATCAGCACGTAACGTGTGAAGTGGAATCTGCCCTTCTTTATACTGTTCGGTACGAGCCATTTCAGCCCCACCTAAACGGCCGGAGCATTTTACTTTAATACCTTTTGCTCCCATACGCATTGCAGAGGCAATTGCCGTCTTCATCGCACGACGGAAAGAAACTCTGGATTGAAGCTGTTGAGCGATGTTCTGTGCAACTAAGCTGGAATCTAATTCCGGACGCTTAATTTCACTTACATTGATCTGAACTTCTTTGTTAGTGATCTTTTTTAACTCTTCTCGAAGTAATTCGATCTGCTCACCACCTTTACCAATGATCACACCGGGTCGGCTGGTTCTGAGAGTTAAAAGAATTCTCTTTGGAGTTCTTTCAATTATTACGTTTGATAACCCACCGTTACGAAGACGGGTCTGGAGATATTCGCGAAGCTTAGTGTCTTCAAGTACCAAAGCTGGCTGGTTGTCTTCTGAATACCAGTTCGAATCCCAACCGCGAATAATTCCTAATCTAAAACCAACTGGATTTGTTTTTTGTCCCAAGGTATTACTCGTTTAATCGTTTACCATTTCTTCTACACGCTTTGCAACCACAACAGTGATATGGCATGAGCGCTTATTTATACGGTGAGCCCTTCCCTGCGGAGCAGGTTGAATTCTCTTAAGGGTTACGCCTTCATCAACAAAGATTGTTTTAACGATCAGATCCTGATCATCAAAACGCTCTTCCTGAAATTTATCACGCAAGTTAGCTGCAGCCGACTTGATCACTTTAGACACATCTACTGCAGATGCTTTATTAGTGAATTCCAGTCGCTTCAATGCTTTATCAACTTGCATTCCTCTAACAGCGTCTGCCACGAGACGAACCTTGCGAGGAGCTCTTCTCAAATGTCGTTGTACGGCTCTTGCCTCTAAAACAGGAGTATCCATTTACTCTACCTTATTTAGCTTTCTTAATTGGATGCCCACGGAACGTTCTGGTCGGAGCAAATTCGCCTAGTTTATGGCCTACCATATTCTCGGTAATAAATACCGGGATAAATTGCTTTCCGTTATGAACGGCTAGTGTAAGACCGATGAAGTCGGGAGTTACTAATGAACTGCGGCTCCAGGTTTTAATCACTTTTTTACTTCCGCTTTCGTTAGCCTCGTCGATTTTTCTTTGCAGTTTGTAATCAACGAAAGGCCCTTTTTTTAATGAGCGTGGCATACGTTATCTTATTTCTTTGTTTTTCTTCTTCTGATGATGTACTTAGAAGACAATTTCTTGGTGTTTCTTGTCTTCTTACCTTTTGCCATCTGACCCCAAGGCGAACGTGGGTGTCCACCAGATGACTTCCCTTCACCACCACCCATTGGGTGATCAACCGGGTTCATTGCAACACCACGGGTTTGCGGACGACGACCCAACCATCGGCTACGACCAGCTTTACCAAGTGTTGTGTTCATGTGATCCGGGTTACTTGTGGTACCAACGGTAGCCAGGCAATTTCCCAGGATCAGTCTAACTTCACCAGATGGAAGTTTTATACTCACATATTTTTCTTGCTTACCAAGTAACTGAGCAACCGTTCCTGCACTTCTGCAAAGCTTTGCTCCACGTCCGGGCTCCATCTCAATAGCATGAATGAAAGTACCAGGAGGCATGTGACGGAGTTCGAGAGTGTTTCCCAGATCAGGAGCTACCCGAGATCCTGAGATAACTGTATCTCCTACTTTTAAACCGTTTGGTGCAATGATATATCGCTTTTCACCATCAGCATATGCTAATAATGCGATACGCGCAGTTCTGTTCGGATCATATTCGATCGTCTGAACTTTTGCAGGAATATCAAATTTGTTTCTTTTGAAATCGATTACACGGTAACGACGTTTATGTCCGCCACCTCTGTGTCGGGATGTTTTTCGTCCGTGGTGATTTCGTCCGCCGCTCTTACCAATACCAAGAGTTAGAGATTTAACCGGAGTTGATGAAGTTACATCATCAAATACAGGTGCAATTCTGTGTCGGGTACCGGGCGTTGTTGGTTTTAATTTCTTAGTAGCCATTTATCTGTAATCTTAAATTTCTTCGAAGAAATCGATTTCGCCTTCTTTGATAGTTACGATAGCCTTTTTCCAGGTCTTGGAACGACCAGCCTGAAAACCACTTCGGGTATATCGGCCTTTTGGTTTAGAAGGCATGATCATCGTATTTACTTTTGCAACTTTTACACCAGGATAGTGCTCTTCAATAGCTCTTTTGATCTCTGGCTTAGTTGCAGATTGTCTTACTTCGAAAGTGAACTTATTCGCTTCTTCCTGAAGACGGCTTAACTTTTCAGTAATTACTGGTCTGATGAGTACACTCATGCTGCTACCTCCTCAGTTGCTTTCTCAATGCTATTTTCTAAAACTGCAATTGCACTATCCTGTAATACAACTACATCAGCATGAAGGATCTCGTAAGAATTTGGTTTATTAGCTTCCAGTACTGTAACACCGGGAATATTACTAGCTGATTTGTACACAACTTTATCGGTGTCAGCAGTCAGGATCAATACTTTCTTATCAGCTACTTCAAGAGCTGAAAGAATGTCACTTACCTGCTTAGTCTTTGGAGCATCAAATGTAAAATCTTCTACTACGATTACTGATTCAGAAGCAGCCTTAACAGACAGTGCAGATTTTCGAGCCAGCTGTACAACTTTCTTGTTCAGTTTAAAACTGTAATCACGTGGTTTTGGTCCAAATACAGTACCACCTTTTCTCAGTAGTGGAGATTTAATATCACCACGGCGAGCATTACCAGTACCTTTTTGGCGGTATAATTTCTTTGTACTACCAGTAACTTCAGAACGCTCTTTAGTTTTGTGAGTTCCCTGACGTTTATTTGCCAGGTGACGTCGAACGTCTTCATACAAAACAACTTCGTTAGGCTCTATAGCAAAAATGCTGTCACTTAACTCAGCCTCTTTACCAGCTTTTGTTCCGTCGATTTTTAAAATATCTACTTTCATATCAATTAGGCCTCAGAGGATTTGTTGAAAATTTCAACATAGCTTCCTTTAGCGCCAGGAACACTTCCTGTAACAAGCACTAAATTAGATTCAGCCAAAATTTTCGCAATACTCAGGTTCTTTACTTTAACACGGCTATTTCCATGTTGACCAGCCATTCGCATACCTTTAAATACACGAGCAGGATCAGAAGCACCACCGATTGAACCGGGAGCACGAAGTCTGTTATGCTGACCGTGAGTTTCATCACCCACACCGCTAAAATTGTGTCGTTTAATAACACCAGCGAAACCACGACCTTTAGATGTACCAGCAATATCTACGATATCTCCAACAGAGAATACATCGTCAATAGTTAGCTCATCACCTTCAACAAGGCCTTCAGGAATGAAATCTCTGAATTCACTAATAACAGCTTTTGAGGATGTACCAGCTTTTGCCAGATGCCCGTTCACTGCTTTAGACAGATTTTTTTCTTTTCGTTCAAAACTAGCCAGCTGAACAGCATTATAGCCATCCTTCTCCTCAGTTTTGATTTGGGTAATAACAGCGGCTGGTACTTCAACAACTGTCACAGGTATACTGCGACCTATTTCGTCGAAGACGCTTGTCATCCCAATTTTTTTTCCAACCAATCCACGCATTGTGTTCTTGATCCTTTCGTTTAAACTTTAATTTCTACATCAACGCCGGAAGGCAATTCCAGCTTCATTAATGCATCCACAGTTTGTGAACCTGTAGAAAGAATGTCGATCAATCTTTTGTGTGAACGGTATTCGAACTGCTCACGAGATTTTTTATCAACAAACACAGATTTATTTACTGTGATGATACTTTTACGAGTGGGTAGCGGGATCGGACCCGAAACTACAGCACCCGTAGATTTTACAGTCTGAATAATCTTTTCAGCTGATTTGTCGATCAGATTGTGATCGTATGACTTCAGTTTGATTCTGATTTTTTGTTGTGTTGCCACGGATCAGAACTCCTTAATCTAAGATTTTAGTTACCACACCGGCACCTACAGTTCGGCCACCCTCACGGATCGCAAAACGTAGTCCTTCTTCCATCGCTACCGGCTGAATCAA
>MDTD01089455.1_pt1 | contig 14993 bp, 15 predicted proteins | sample 811221 | NCBI WGS metagenome assembly MDTD01 (sample SAMN05326646, study PRJNA326480) | marine metagenome | isolation source: seawater | place: Pacific Ocean: South West | collected 2011
CAAAGAACCTGAAGTTAAAAAAGCTGAAGCCAAAGAACCTGAAGTTAAAAAAGCTGAAGCCAAAGAATCTGAAGTTAAAAAAGCTGAAGCCAAAGAACCTGAAGGTAAAAAAGCTGAAGCCAAAGAACCTGTTAAAAAGAAAGAGAAAGAAAAAGAGAGTTGGTGGTCAAGGTTTTTTAAATAGTCTTTAACATCTGACCAGTAAATGAATTTTTATTCTTCTTAATTGTTTTTACATCTCCCTCGGCAACAATATTTCCTCCTCCATCGCCCCCTTCAGGACCAAGATCAATTATCCAATCAGCTAACTTTATTACATCTAGATTATGTTCAATTATAATTACGCTATTACCTTTATTCGCAAGTTTATTTAAGACATCCATTAGCATTTGGATATCATAAAAATGCAAACCAGTTGTTGGCTCATCTAACACATAAAGAGTGTTTCCAGTATCCCTTTTGGATAATTCTTTAGAAAGCTTAACTCTTTGAGCTTCACCTCCTGAAAGTGTATTTGCAGCTTGACCTAATTTCACATAAGACAATCCAACTTCTTTAAGAGTAGATAATTTTTTTAGTACTTGAGGTACAGATTTGAAAAAATCCATAGCTTCTTCAACAGTCATTTCAAGAATTTCATGAATATTCTTTTTCTTAAATTTTATTTCCAAGGTATCATCTCTAAAGCGCTTTCCTTTGCAAACATCACATTCAACAAATAAATCAGGCAAAAAATGCATTTCAACTTTAACCCATCCTTCACCTCTACAATTTTCACATCTACCACCTTCTACATTGAAACTAAATCTACCAGGCTTATATCCTCTAGTGCGTGATTCCTCAGTATTAGCAAATATTTCTCTGATAAAAGTAAAGAGACCTGTATAAGTTGCTGGATTCGATCTTGGAGTTTTACCAATCGGACTTTGATCAATGGATATTAGTTTGTCTATATTTTCTTCTCCCAAGATTTTTCTAAAATCAGTTTTTTCAGGCGATTTTTGATTATTAATTTTAGAATTTATTCCTGGAATCAGAGTGTGATTAATTAATGATGATTTACCTGAACCTGAAACGCCAGTAATAGCTACTAATTTATTAAGAGGTATCTCAACATTAATATCATTTAGATTATTAGTATTGGCACCAGATATAAATATTGAATGATTAGAATCCTTTCTTTGTTTATCCTCTAATTTTATTTCTCTCTCTTTTTTTAGGTATTGTGATGTTATTGATTTTTTTGAATCACAAATATCATTTAAATCACCTTGAACTACAATTGAGCCTCCATGTATACCCGCACCTAATCCAAGATCAATTATATGATCTGCTGACCTTATCATTTCTTCATCATGCTCTACTACAATTATTGTGTTTCCTAAATCTCGTAGTTTAATAAGTGTATTTATTAATTTTTTATTATCTCTTTGGTGAAGACCAATTGAGGGCTCATCTAATACGTATATAACACCTACTAGCCCAGAACCTATTTGACTTGCTAATCTAATTCTTTGTGCCTCACCTCCTGAAAGAGTATTTGCGCCCCGAGAAAGATTTAAATAATCCAATCCAACATCAGTAAGAAAAGATAACCTTAAAATTATTTCTCTTGATATCTTTTGAGCTATTTCAGATTTGTTGCCTTCTAAGTTTAAATTTTCAATTATTTCCAATGCATCTTGAATCTTTAAATTACTTATTTCAGGTAAACTCATATCATCAACAAATACATTCCTTGAGATTCTATTTAATCTCTCTCCATTACAGGAATTACAACTTTTTTCAGATACATACGAGCTTATTTTTTCTCTTATAAAATATGAGTCTGTTCGATCATATTGTCGCTGGAGAGAAGGAATAACACCTTCAAATGGTTCTTTTTCCTTTTTGCCTGTAGTTAGATCATTGAAGCATATTATTTCTTCAAACCCCCAAAGAATTATCTTTCTTGTCTCTTCTTTAAGCTTGCTCCAAGGCGAATTAATATCTTCTTTAAGGTGCTCAAGAAGTCCAATTATCTTGCTTTGGTAATATGGAGTATTCCATGGCTCGATACATCCTTGAGCTATACTCAGATTTTTATATTTAATAATTTTATCTTCATCAAAGTATGTATTTACTCCTAATCCATCACACTCCTCACAGGCACCACTTGGGTTATTAAAAGAAAATATTTTTGGCTCCAGTTCTTGAACTGAAAAATTACATTTAGGACATGAATGTTTATTTGATAATCGATAGTCTGCATCTTTTCCTGATATATCCACACTTCCATTTGAGAACCTCAAAGCTGTCTCAATAGACTCAGTTAATCTTTGTTTGCAGTCATCTGATTTATCAATAATTAATTGATCAACCAAAACTGAAATATTATGTTTTTTATTTTTTTCAAGTATTGGGACTTTATTGATCGCATATATTTGACCATTTATTTGAACTTTAGAAAAACCCTCTGCCATAAGTTGTCCCAGTAGCTCAATATGTTCACCCTTACCATCCATGATAATTGGTGAGAATATTGATATCTTGTTACTATTTTCTTTTTTAATTGTCTCAGCAACCATTGTTACAACTGGCTTAGGATTAAGCTCTAGCCCATGATCTGGACATTTTGGTATTCCAACCCTAGCAAAAAGAAGCCTTAAGTAATCATGTACTTCTGTAATAGTTCCAACAGTAGACCTAGGATTATGTGATGTTGATTTTTGTTGTATAGAGATAGATGGAGATAAACCTTCAATAGATTCAATCTCTGCCTTATCCATAACAGATAAAAATTGCCTTGCGTAGGTAGATAATGATTCAACATATCTTCTTTGGCCTTCAGCATAAATAGTATCAAATGCTAAAGAGGATTTTCCTGAACCAGATAATCCTGTAATAACAGTGAGTTTATCTCTCGGTATTTTAAGAGATATATTTTTTAGGTTATGTGCTTTAGCACCTTTGATTTCAATAAACTTCAAATTGATAACATGAAATAGAAAAAAGTAGTATTATAGAATATCTATATGTCTAGCGTAAACAAAGCATTAATAATTGGTAATTTAGGTCAAGATCCAGAAATCAAATATACACAGTCAGGAAGCCCTGTAGCTAATTTGTCAGTAGCCACATCCGAACGATGGAAAGACAAAAATACTGGCGAACAAAAAGAACAGACTGAATGGCACAGGGTCGTAGTATTTGGAAGATTAGCTGAAATTGCTGAACAATATCTCAAGAAGGGGTCCAAAATCTTTATTGAAGGAAAAATTCAAACAAGAGATTGGGAAGATGCGGATGGCAATAAAAAATATACAACAGAAGTAGTAGCGAGAGAAATGACTATGTTAGATTCAAAAGCTTCTATGAGTTCAGATGCTCCTTCACCGGATAGCCCATCTAAAGAGACCCCGAAAGACGATAGTTTTGAAGAAGATATACCTTTTTAGATCTTCTTAATTATTATCGAACCGTTCGTACCCCCAAAACCAAAGGAGTTTGATAGAAAGCAATTTATCTCTCTTTCTTCATTGCTTCTTAAAATAGGGTATTTTTCTGCATCAGGATCTATTTCTTCAATGTTATGACTTCCACAAATGAAGTTATTTTTCATCATTAGAAGTGAATATATAACTTCGTGAACCCCAGCAGCTCCTAAAGAATGGCCTGTTAAAGATTTTGTTGAAGAAATAGGAGGAATGTTATCTCCAAATACTTCTTTTATAGCTTGAAGCTCTGTTATGTCTCCAATGGGTGTACTTGTTCCATGTGCATTTATGTAATCAACTTTTTCAAGTTCTTTTAATCCAGCCATACATCTAATTGCTCCTTCGCCAGAAGGACTTACTAATGAATAACCATCACTGGTTTCAAAGCAGGAGACTATTTCTCCATATATTTTTGCACCACGATCTTTTGCACAGTCAAAATCTTCTAAAATAATAATTCCTCCACCGCCTGAAGGGATAAAACCATCACGATTTTTGTCATAAGGTTTGGATGCCTTTTCAGGATTTGCATTATTCTTTGTGCTTAAAGCACCCATAGCATCAAACATTATGGATCCAGACCAATGGTCATCTTCAGATCCACCTGCTATCACTATTTTTTGTTTTTTATTTTTTATCAAATCATAGCCATATGATATACAGTGTAAGCTTGTTGAACATGCTGAAGCTATTGAAAAAGAAATCCCCTTGGTTTTAAAAAAAGTCGAAATAGCTGCAGATGTAGTATTACCCATTGTTCTTGTTACTGAGTAGGGACCTATTCTTTTCATTCCCTTCTCTCTGATTGTGTCCATTATTCTTTGGATTTCTCTACTTGAGCCTGTTCCAGAACCTACAATAACGCCTACATCGTTGCTTGCTATTTGGTCAGATGACAGGCCTGCATCTTTTATTGCCTCTTCTGCTGATAAAAAAGCATATGCAGAAGTTTCACTCATAAAACGAAGCATTTTTCGATCAATTTTTTCTAAATTTGGTGAAACTTGTCCAGATACATGGCATCTCATTCCATTATCAACATAATCTTGATTAATGCTTAAGCCAGAAACACCATTTTTAAGGGATTTAAGAACTTCATCCTGATTATTTCCTAGGCAAGATATAACTCCTAGGCCTGTAATTACTACTCTAGACATACTTGTTTAGTTTAATGAATCTTTTGGGGTATTCAATGTAATTGTTGGTAGCCATAAAATTCACCTTTACTTCCTACAAAAATTCAGTTAAATTCTGTTCCTCGATATAGAGGATTAATTATTTAAAAAAATGTACGCGATAATAGATACAGGCAATCAGCAGGAAAAAGTTGAAGTTGGTTCAGTAATCGAAGTTGATTATATGGCTGATAAGAAAAAAGGTGATAAAGTAAAATTTGAAAAAGTTTTGTTAGTCGCTGATGGAAAAAACCCAAAAATAGGCACGCCACATGTTGCAAAAGCATCTGTGTCTGGAGAAGTTGTAAGCCAAGATAAGAAAGATAAAGTTTATGCAATTCAATTTAGAAGAAGAAAAGACTCAAAGAGAATTGTTGGACATAGAAGAAAAGTTACTACAATTAATATAAGCGAGATTAAGAATGGCACATAAGAAAGCTGGTGGATCAAGCAAGAACGGAAGAGATTCAAACCCTAATTTTTTGGGAGTTAAAAGATTTGGTGGTCAAAAAGTTAATGCTGGAGAGATAATAGTTAGACAAAGAGGAACAAAATTTCATCCAGGATTAAATGTTGGCAAGGGAAGAGATGATACTCTTTTTGCTCTCAAAACAGGCAATGTTGAGTTCAAAGACAAAGGTATAAACAAAAGAAAATTCGTTAATATAATCCCTTCTAAATAAATATCATGGCTTTTTTCGATGAAGCCAGAATCACTGTAATATCTGGAAAAGGGGGGAACGGTTGCTCCAGTTTTAGACGTGAAAAGTACATTCCCAAGGGTGGTCCTGATGGGGGAGATGGAGGAAAAGGTGGCGATGTAGTTGCAATTCATGATCGAAATCTAAATTCATTGATTAACTTAAAAGGAAAAAGAGTTTTTTCAGCTAAATCTGGCAAGGCTGGAAGTGGAAAAAATATGAAAGGTGAATCAGGTGAAGATCTTTTGATTCCACTTCCTAACGGCACTTTAATCTATGCTGATAAAACTAGTGAACTTATTGGTGAGATAACAGATACCAATGAAAAAATAGTCTTAGCTAAGGGGGGTAAAGGCGGACTTGGCAATGCTAGATTTAAATCCTCAACTAATCAATCTCCAAGAAAATTTACAGAAGGAGAAGAAGCTGATGAGCGAGATATCATGTTAGAGCTGAGGTTGATTGCAGATATAGGTCTGCTTGGTCTTCCTAACGCTGGTAAATCAACATTGATTAATAATATTACTAATTCTAAATCCAAGATTGGCTCTTATGCTTTCACAACATTAGAACCAGAATTAGGTGTGATGGAGAACAACGAAAAGAAAATTACAATTGCTGATCTGCCTGGAATTATAAGTGGGGCGTCAGAAGGACAGGGTTTAGGAATAAAATTTCTCAAACATGCATACAGAACAAGATTTTTGCTTCATCTCGTTGATGGTACTGAAGATATAGAGAAAGCTTTAAGCTCATTCGATACAATTGAGAGAGAATTAGATAAATTTCATTTAGATTTTTCTAATCAAAAAAGATGGTTATGTATTACAAAAGTTGATCTAATTCCAAATCACAAGTTGTCAGATATTCTGAAAGCATTTCAAACTAAATTTCCAGAATTGCCTATTTATCCAATATCTTCATTAGATGGTCATGGATTAGATAATTTAAAAGGCGAGCTGTTTAAGCAGATTTAACTTTTTTATTTAATCTACTTTTAATCCTAGCTGCTTTATTTTTATGAATGACACCCTTGTTGGCCATATTATCAACAACTGATTGAGCATTCTTGAAAATATCGCCTATTTTTGCATCTTTAGTTTCAACGGCTTTATTTACATTTTTCATTGCCGTTCTCACTACAGATCTCTGGGCATGCTTAAGTTCATACCTACTTTTATTTTGTCTGGCTCTTTTTTCAGCCGATTTTGAATTTGCCATTAATATATTCCTTTTTTATGTCTGGTGGAGGCGGCGGGATTTGAACCCACGTCCGTCATCACTTTCCCTTAGTATCTACATACTTAGATTCATCTATTAATTTCACTTTGGTGTAGCCTGATGATCAAGACACACTAAGCTAAGCCCTAAAATTCGCTCTAAAAGTGGGCTCTGATAGAGTATATCCTACTAAAATGACCGTTATCAAATGTTGTAGGTCACAAATGATAACAGGTTGACATTAAGCTGCCAAACTATAGTTGTAATTATTTGCAACTATTTTTTTTAAACAATATTTAACGAGTTATGTTTATGCTCGATATGCACTTTAGGTTCCGTGGTAGACGTCAAAGCCTAATACGCCCCCGAACGGGCAATGATAATGTTTATTTATACTTTTTTAAAGCCCTTTCCTGATCTCTTTGGATGTCTGCAGTTTTCTTTGTTTGTTTCTTGTCGTAATTTTTCTTTCCTTTCGCTAGTGCAATTTCAAGTTTTGCTAATTGGCCTTTCCAGAATAGTTTTACCGGAATACAGGTTTGTCCTTTAGCTGAAATTGCAAATAATATATTTGAAACCTCCCTTTTCTTTAAAAGGAGCTTTCGAAATCTCATGGGATTAACTGATTCTTTTTGATTAATATAAGCAAGAGGATCTATCCTTGAACCAACAAGCCATAACTCATCTTTAATATCTTTAATATAAGCTTCTTTAATATTGAGCTTACCTTGTCTGAGTGATTTAACTTCCCAACCTTCCAAAGCTAATCCAGCAATAAACCTTTCTTCTAAGAAAAAATCAAATCTAGCTTTCTTATTTGAAGCTACAGTTTTACTATTCATAAGTATGATTTTACAAGATCAGGTGAAACTTTTTAGTTATTTAGGTTTATTACCTTTTATATTAGTGCCCATAATTGCGTGGATCTCTCCAGAAGCAGCCTTCAACAACAACCTAATAGAATTTTTTAATTTATGGTCTGCCTTAATGTTTGCTTTTATGACAGGTATTTTTTGGAGCACAGCTCTAAAAAATAATCAAAGCATACTAGTGCCTGTTATTCTTTTTGCATTGCTTTTCACAGCTTTAACCCCTTTCTTATTATTGAAACAGAACAATCTAATTATTCTTCTTGTGGTTTTGTTGATCTTATATGAATTGGGATATTTATTTGAAGAAAAACTAATTAAAGACATCGAATGGTACAAAAATCTAAGATTTCATCTAACTTTTTCAATAAGAATTTGCCATTTATTGATGATTGCGTTTATATTTACTTATCAATAATTAAATCTTATGAAAGCTGAATCTAGTCAATGGAATAACAACACTGCTTTTCTACTAGCCGCAACAGGTTCTGCTGTAGGTCTTGGTAACATATGGGGCTTTCCGTACAAAGCTGGAGAAAACGGTGGCGGGCTTTTCGTTCTTCTTTACATATTTTTTGTTATTACTCTTGGTCTACCAGTATTTATGGCAGAAGTATTTATTGGAAAGAAAGGAAAAAGTAATCCAGTGAGTTCTATTGAGAGTTTAGCAGCTCAATCTAATTCATCAAAAGGCTGGAATATTGTGGGCTATGGAGGAATTTTAGCCAGTTTAATTATAGCTGGTTACTATGCAGTAATTGCAGGATTTGTTCTAAACTATGGTTTTCTATCTGCTGGAGGAGTTGAAGAAGGAGCAGCAAAAGCGCTATGGGCAGATGAACAAACTCAGTTCGGAGACATGACCATGTGGACTGTAATATTTATCGCTGCATCCTGTTATGTGGTCGCAAATGGAATTGATGCAGGCATAGATAAAGCTATGAGATTCTTGTTACCTATGCTCTTTCTTCTTGTTTTAGCTATGGTTGGTTACGGAGCATATGAAGGTGATTTTGCAAAAGGAGTAAGTTATCTCTTTTCTTGGAAGTCGGATGATTTTTCTGCAGGGACAGTTCAAGCAGCTATTGGGCAAGCATTCTTTTCATTGAGTATTGGTATGGGAACATTAATGGCTTTTGGATCCTACATGCCTTCAAACCAAAAAGTTTCTAATGCATCCGGTGTTGTTGTAACAGCAGATACTGGTGTTGCATTGCTTGCTGGCCTAGCTATATTCCCCTTGGCCTTCGGCTTGGGTTTTCAGCCTGGACAAGGTAGCGCCTTAGTATTTGAAACTATGACAGAAGCTTTTTCAAAGCTTGGAGTAATTGGCCAATTTGTGGGACCACTATTCTTTTTCTTGCTAGCTATTGCCGCATTTAGCTCAATGATTTCTATATTAGAGCCTAGTGTTGCATTTCTAACTCAAAAGTTCTCCATGTCGAGAATGAAAGCAACAGGAATAATTTTAATGGTTTGTGTGCTTTTATCGCTTGTAAGTATCGCAGGCCATAATGTTTGGAAAGATATTGCTATCGGAGCACTAGATAATCCATTTGAGGCAATGAAATACTTTGCTGACGACTTCTTATTGCTTCTAGTTGGTACTGGTATGTCAATTTTTGTAGGCTGGAGACTTCAAAAGGTTGTTGATGCAGATACAATGGGAATAAATAATCCAGCTATGATGAATATTTGGATATTTATACTTAAGTGGGTTAGCCCTATCTTCTTAATGGTTATTTGGGCTTTAGGTAATTTACAAATTCTGTTTGATATTAGGTTTTTTTAAAACTATATCTTAATTACACTAATTTCAGATAAGAGATTTTTGTCGTCAAAGTAAAGTTTTAGTCTTCTCTCAAGTTCAATAGTTTCGCCAGTTTTAATTTGATAGAAATAATTCCATACATTTATTTCAAAAAAATTCTCAAAAGAAGGTTGTCCAATAACATATATAACTTGGTCTTTTGTCATACCTATCTCCAGCCTATCAATATCTTCTTGCTTAAAGACTGTACCTTGTGTAATAGATACCCTATAAATGCTTGCATTTGAACAAGATAACAATATTAAAGATATAATAAGGATCAGTAATTTTCTCATTTGAGATAGAATAAATGTTATGAACGATAAAACCAATAAAAATTTGAAAGAAGCTGGCTTAAAAGCGACTTTACCTAGAATAAAGATTTTAGAGATTCTTCAAAGAACCTCAGGCACAGACGATCATTTTACAGCTGAAGACATTTATAAAGAGCTAATAATTAATAACTATGATGTAGGTTTAGCTACTATATATAGAGTTCTTACTCAATTTGAGAATGCTGGAATAGTTGTAAAGCATCAATTTAGTCCAAATAAATCAGTATATGAGTTAAATGATCCACAACATCATGATCATATGGTTTGTGTAGAAACAGGTGAAATTACTGAATTTAATGATGAAGAAATTAAACAAAAACAAAGAGAAATAGCGGCTGAACATGGCTATGAATTGCTTGATCAAAGCTTAGTTTTATATGTAAAAAAAATAGTTAAATAATATGGAAGAAAATAAAAAAGAAAGCGATGAAAAAGTTGAACAAGAGCTTAATATTGAAACTCAACAAGTTAAGGAAAAAGGTAATCCTGAAGAACTCAATAATCTTACCTATGAAGAACTTCTTGAAAAAGTAGATTCTCTTAAAGAGGAAGCCCTTAGATCAGCAGCTGAATTAGAAAATCATAAAAAAAGAACAGCTAATGAGCTCGTTAATGCATTAAAGTATGCCAACTCAGAACTACTAATGTCCCTAATTCCAATTGTTACATCTCTTGAAAAAGCATTGGAGAATTCTGAAGATGAAAAGAAAATTGACAGAGAGGGTATTTTGCTAATTTTAGATTCATTTGAAAAAACACTTGAGAATTTCAGTATTGTTCCTATAAAACCTACTGGGGAAGAGTTTGACCCTGAAAAGCATGAAGCTGTTTCAACGGTTAATAACTCTGGGGAAAAAGACAATATTGTTTCAAATACCCTTGAAAGAGGATGGACTCTCAATGAAAGAGTAGTCAAGCCTGCCCTGGTTGTTGTAAATAAGAAATAATCAACAACAATAATTAATTAAAAAAATAGAAAATTAAGGATTAAAAATGGCAAAAGTTATAGGAATAGATTTAGGAACAACTAATTCATGTGTATCGGTTATGGAAGGTGCGGAGCCAGTTGTTATATCGAACTCAGAGGGTGATAGAACAACTCCGTCAGTTGTTGCATACTCTTCTGATAATCAGGTCTTAGTTGGTCAAGCAGCAAAAAGACAAGCAGTAACAAACCCAGAAAAAACTCTTTTTGCAGTAAAAAGATTAGTAGGAAGGAAATTTAAAGACGATGTTATTCAGAAAGATATGAAATCTGTTCCTTATGGAATTGTTGAAGCTGATAATGGCGATGCTTGGGTTGAGGTTGATGGCAATAAAATGGCACCACCACAAATATCTGCTGAGATTCTTAAAAAAATGAAAAAAACTGCGGAGGATTATTTAGGCACAAAAGTTGATAGAGCGGTTGTAACTGTTCCTGCATATTTTAATGATTCACAGCGAAAAGCTACAGAAGCAGCAGGAAAAATAGCAGGCTTGAAAGTTGAAAGAATAATTAATGAGCCAACTGCAGCAGCATTAGCGTTTGGTCTAGATAAATTAAAGAAAGATGGTGTAATTGCTGTATATGATTTAGGTGGAGGTACATTTGATATATCTATTATTGAAATGACCAATGTAGATGGTGAATATCAATTTGAAGTTATCTCAACATCTGGAGATACACATCTTGGTGGAGAAGATTTTGATGCTGTTTTAATTAACTTTTTCATAGATGAATTTAAAAAAGAATCAGGTTTTGATTTAAATAATGACTCAATGGCACTTCAGAGACTGAAAGAAGCAGCAGAAAAAGCCAAAATAGAATTATCTACTACAGATCAAACGGAAGTAAATTTGCCATACATAACGGCTGACGAAAATGGACCAAAACATTTTGTGCAAAAAATAACTAGAGCAAAACTTGAATCTCTTGTTGGAGATTTAGTAAAAAGAAGTCTTGAGCCGGTAGAAACAGCATTAAAAGATGCAAAGCTTAGCCCAAAAGATATTAATGATGTAATTCTTGTTGGCGGTCAAACAAGAATGCCTATGGTTCAGAAAACTGTTGCTGATTTTTTTGGTAAAGAAGCAAGAAAAGATATTAATCCTGATGAAGCTGTAGCATTAGGTGCAGCAACTCAAGGAGCAGTACTAAGTGGTGAAAGATCTGATGTACTACTTTTAGATGTAACTCCATTAACTTTAGGTATAGAGACTTTAGGTGGAGTAATGACTCCATTAATTGAAAAGAATACAACTATTCCAACAAACAAATCACAAGTTTTTTCAACAGCTGAAGATAACCAAACAGCTGTCACAGTTCATGTTCTTCAAGGAGAGAGAAAAAAAGCTACTGACAACAAATCTTTAGGACAATTCAATTTAACAGATATCCCAGCAGCACCAAGAGGAACCCCTCAAATTGAAGTAACATTCGATATAGATGCAAATGGAAAAATTGATGTTTCAGCAAAAGATAAATCATCCAACAAAGAACAGTCCATTACAATTCAAGGTGGCAGCGGTCTAACAGATGAAGAAATTGAGAAAATGGTAAAAGACGCAGAATTGAATGCAGAAGAAGATAAAAAATTTGAAGAATTAATTGCTTCCAGGAACATGGCAGATGGAGTTGCCAGCTCTACAAAGAAAGCAATGGAAGAAAACAAAAAGAATCTTTCAGAAGATGAAATTAAATCTTTAGATGAAGCAATTGTAAAAGTGGAAGAAGCTTGTAAAAAAGATAGTAAAGAAGATATTGATAAAGCTGTTGAGGAATTATCAAAAATTGCTCAACCACTTTCAGACAAGTTATTTAAAAAAGAAGAAACGCAAGAACCTGAAAAAGAATCAGCTGATAAAAGTGACGATGCCGTAGATGCAGAGTTCAAAGAGGTTGATGATGAAAAAGAAAAATAATCGTGAAAAGAGATTATTATGAAGTTCTTGGCGTTGATAGAAATGTCTCTCAGAGCGATTTAAAAAAAGCCTTTAAAAGATTAGCTATTAAATATCATCCAGATAAAAATCCTGGTAATAAGGAAGCTGAAGATAAATTTAAAGAAGCTGCTGAAGCTTATGAAGTCTTAAGCGACCCATCAAAAAAAACAACTTATGACCAATTTGGACATCAGGGTGTCAATAATAGTTTTGGTCAATCAGGTTTCCGTAATGTAGATATAAATGACATTTTTAATAATATTTTTGGAAGAGATGAAATATTTGGAGATATTTTTGGAGATATTTTTGGTGGAGGAATGAGGAGAGGCCCTCGAAAGGGTAGAAATATTCAAATGTCATTAGATTTATCTTTAGAGGATGCAGTTTTTGGAAGAAATATAGAAATTACCTTACCCAATAGTAGAAAAAAAGTTTCTGTAAATATCCCAGCAGGTGTGGACACTGGCAATAAGATAAGGTTATCTGGAGAAGGAGAACAAAGTCAGTATGGCGGAGATAATGGGGATCTCTTTATTGTTGTAAATGTTTTAGGTCATGAATTTTTTGAAAGAGAAGCGAATCATCTTTATTGTGAAATACCTCTTAGAATTGATCAAGCAATATTGGGCGATGAAATTGAAGTACCCACTTTAACAAAAAAAGTTTTGCTCAAAATACCACCTGAAACACAAACAGGAAAAGTATTCAAATTAAGAGATCTAGGGGCTGGTTCACTTCACGGAAACAGCAAGGGTGATCTCTTTATTAGAGTGGTAGTAGAAACACCATCAAAAATTAGCGGAGATCAGAAAAAAAATATCTCCAAAGTATTCTCGGATCTAGATAAAAACTTTTCTGAATCAAATAAATTTATAGATAAACTCAATAAAAAATTTAAATGATAAATATTTGCCTTGTTGGAGCATCTGGAAAAATGGGTAAAGCTGTAATATCAGCAGCAACTAATGATGACAAAGTAAATATAAACAATTTTTTAGTCAGCGAAGAATCTCATAGCTTAAACAAAAATGTTGGTGAATTTCACTTTAGCAATATAAGCGAATACAAATTTGAATCTTACCCAAGCAAAGATTTCGATCTAATTATAGATTTTGCAACAAGAGACGGTATAGAAAAAAGAATTGAAATATATAAAGCTTTTAAAAAACCATTAATTTTTTGTTCATCTGGATTAAATGAATCAGAATTAAACAAATTAGAGAAATTATCACATTATTTTCCGGTTTTTATTGCTGAGAACACATCTATTTTGATGTCATTAATGAAAGAAGCTGCAGTAAAAACAAAAAAGATTCTACAAAAAAGGAACTATTCATTAACTGTAAATGAAAAACATCATAAGGATAAAATAGACTTACCATCAGGTACTGCTATAAAGCTTTGTGAAGCCTTAAATATAGATTCAGAGAAAGTAAAGAGTACCAGAGAGGGTGATAATGAAAGTTACCACGAAGTTATTTTTCAGACAAATAATGGAGATAAGCTTCAGATCAAGCATTCAGGCAATAGATCAGTATATGCATTTGAGGTATTAAATATTGCAAAATGGTTTTACCAAAAGCCTAAAAACCTTTATCATATGCAGACCTTAATACAGGACTTAGATGAATAAATTAGATATTAGCATAGAGCAACTATTTGAATTAGGTGCTCATTTCGGACACAGAAAAAGATTCTGGAATCCTCATATGGAGGATTATATTTTTTGTGAAAAAAATAATATCCACATTATTGATCTCTACAAAACTCAAGAAAAAATTGCCGAACTATATGAAACTTTTAGGAACCAATCATCTGTTGGGAACAAAATAATGATAGTTGGAACAAAAAGAGTGGCATCAAGTCATGTTTCTAATTTTGGAGAAAAAACAGGGATGCCATATATATCCCATAGATGGTTAGGTGGAATGCTAACAAACTGGAAGACTATTCGAGTTCCAATCAACAAATTGCTTGAATATGAGGAAAATAAGGCTGCAGGAGAACTTGATAATATGATCAAGAAAGAAGCGGTCATGCTCGAAAAAGAAATGAAAAAATTAGCTTTAAACTTTGATGGAGTGAAAGAAATGAAAGGTCTTCCCGATGCACTTTTTGTTGTTGATGTTGAAAATGAGAAAATAGCAGTACAAGAAGCAGTAAAAATGGGAATTCCTGTATATGGATTAGTCGATACAAACAGTAATCCAAAGGATTTAACTAATTTTATTCCTATAAATGATGACTCATCCAGAACAATTAAATTTGTATTAGATATTTTATCTCAAGCAATTCTTGAAGGACAAGACTCAGCAAGAAAGCAAGGCCTAGTACAAAAATTAGATGGCGATAAAGGACCTAAAGTATTTTCACTAAACACAACTACAAAAAATGTTTCAGTTAAAGAAACAAAAGAAGAAGTTAAAGAAACAAAAGAAGAAGTTAAAGAAACAAAAGAAGAAGTTAAAGAAACAAAAGAAG
>MDTD01119398.1_pt1 | contig 14992 bp, 10 predicted proteins | sample 811221 | NCBI WGS metagenome assembly MDTD01 (sample SAMN05326646, study PRJNA326480) | marine metagenome | isolation source: seawater | place: Pacific Ocean: South West | collected 2011
GTACAGCTTCAGGAATACGGCCGCACCCATGAGCAGCGTCCGCTGCTCTTGGCGGCGATTTCCTCGCCGAGCAACCTGGCGCGGCTCGATGAAATCCGCGCGGCGCACGTCGAGGCGGTGCGCAACGGGGCGCGCTCGCACGACGGTCCGATCATCGTCTGGATGGGTTACTCGGTGCACGGCAACGAGTCCTCTGGCTCGAATGCCGCCCTGGTCTTCGCTTACCACTTGGCCGCGGCGCAAGGCGAAGAGATCGAGGCTTTCCTCGAGCGCACGGTCGTGCTGATCGACCCTTGCCTCAACCCCGACGGGCTCAGCCGCTTCGCTCAGTGGGCGAATATGCACAAGGGGCAGCAGCTGGTCGCCGACAGTAACCATCGTGAACACACCGAGGGCTTCCCTAGCGGCCGCACTAATCACTACTGGTTCGACCTCAACCGCGACTGGCTGCTGCTGACCCACCCGGAAAGCCAGGGTCGGGTGCGCGCGTTTCAGAGCTGGCTTCCCACCGTGCTGACGGACTATCACGAGATGGGGACCAACTCGAGCTACTTCTTCCAGCCGGGGATTCCCACGCGGCGCAATCCGCTGACTCCGGCACGCAACGCCGAGCTGACGGGCAAGATCGCCGAGTTCCACGCCGAGGTCCTCGACGACCTGGGCAGCCTCTACTTCACCGAAGAGAGCTTCGACGATTTCTACTACGGCAAGGGTTCGACTTACCCCGATCTGCACGGCGGGATCGGCATCCTGTTCGAGCAGGCCAGTTCGCGCGGTCATTTGCAGGAGAGCTCCTTCGGGGATCTCAGCTTCCCCTTCACGATCCGCAATCAGTTCCTGACCTCGCTGTCGACGCTGCGAGCAGCCGATGCGCTGCGCGAGGATCTGCAGTCCTGGCAACGCGAGTTCTATCGCCAGGCACGGGCCGAGGCGCGCGACCTCGCCCAGCAGGGCTATGTGTTCACTGCGGCGGGCGATCTGGAGCGGGCTTGGCGGATGGCTTCCATCCTGTCGACGCACGGGATCGAGGTGCGAGCGCTGACCGAAGACTTTGAATGGGAGGGCGTGGCTTATCCGGCGGGTGAGTCCTTCGTTGTTTCGCTGGATCAGCCGCAGGCCAGCCTGGTGCGCGCGCTCTTTGAAACCCGCACCTCCTGGCCGGACAACACCTTCTACGACGTCTCCAGTTGGAACCTGCCCATGAGCTTCGGTCTGCCCTACGCGGCGGTCTCGGCCAAGTTGGCAGACTCCCTCAGAACCGAGGAAGCGCGGGGGCCGAAGGCCACCACTTCTAAGCAGATTCACGAGGTGGTCGCGGCCGACCGGCCGGTTGCCTACCTGTTCGAGTGGCACGCTGCTTCCGCGCCCCGGGTGCTGCAGACCCTGCTGGAAGCGGGGGTGCGCGCGCGCGTCGCCACCAAGCCCTTCACCTGCCGCACGCTGGCAGGGGAACACGACTTCGATTACGGGACGATTGTGGTGCCCTGCGGCATTCAGGAGCTCGATTTCCTTGCGCTGCGCACCCTGATGCAGCGCGCCGATGCCGGCCATGTGCAAATCCACGTCGCAACCGGCGGCCTGACGCCGCAGGGTATCGACCTGGGCAGTCGAAGCATCCTCGCGGTGGACGAGCCGAAGCTGGCGATCATCGTGGGAGGGAGCACGTCCAGCTACGAAGCCGGCGAGGTCTGGCACGAACTCGACACGCGCATCGGTCTAGCAGCGACCCTGCTCGAGCAGGACCGGCTGCGCAGCGTGGACCTGGATCGTTACACCCACCTTGTCTTCGTCAACGGCGCGAGCTCCGGGCTGAGTGACAGCACCGAGCAGCGGCTGGCAAGCTGGATCCGCGGCGGCGGCACGCTGATCGCCACCAAGGGGGCGGCCGTCTGGGCTGCGCAGAGCTTCCTGGGCGGTGGAGCGCGCGAGGGCCGCGACGCCACCCCGCGTGAGAACCCCGAGGAATCTCCCGAGGGCGGGGCCGTCGAGGAAGCGCAGGTCGCCTACGTCGACTACGAGCAGAAGCGCGCCGAGCAGAACGTCGCCGGCACCATCTTTGAGGCCAGCTACGACCGCACGCATCCGCTGCTGTTTGGCTACGTCGGCGAGCGCATGCCGGTCTTCCGCAACTCCACGCGAATCCTTGATGCCGGCGACAACCCCTTTGCCACTCCGCTGCGCTATACCGTTCAACCTCTGCTCAGCGGCTTTGCCTCGGAAGAGAACGTTGCGCGGATCGCGTCCACGGCCGTCCTGCGAGCCGAGCGCCTGGGCAGCGGCAGTGTGATCTGCATCATCGACAACCCGCTTTTCCGCGGCGTCTGGTGGGGGACGCGCCGACTGCTGAGCAATGCCATCTATTTCGGCCCCGTCCTCAAGCGCACCGCGCCGCTGGACGCGGCTGGCGACGAGGACGATGCCGCCGACGACCACGGCCACAAGCACGACTGAGCGAGGATGCGGACCTTCGCCCACTTGCGTCCTCGTTAGTCTGTTCCCGATCCCGCTTCGCGACGCACCCAGATCGGGCTGAGCCAGATCCGATGGCCGTCGGCCTGGACGGCGCGGACGTAGTAGCTGTGCAGCTCGCCGGGCGCGGTGTCCAGGTCGATCCAGGTCAGCGAGAGGTCGCGTTGCTGGGGAGTCAGCTCCAGCACCGGGTCGTCACCGTTGCGGAAGACGGTCAGTTCGACGATGTCTTCCGTGCCGAAGAGTTCGATCCGCAGCTCCGGGTCGCGATCGGTATAGAGTTCGCCGCCGACGATCGCGTTTTCGATCTGGAGCCAGCCGATCGCGCGCGCACCGGTCGTCGCGATGGTGTGCCGTTGGGTCAGGCCGTGCCAGATGCCCTCACGGTCCAGGCGCGTGGTCCAGACGCCGGTCAGGCCCATCCGCGCGTAGCGCTGCGGGAAGGCGATGTTCGAGCCGGGGCGCGCCAGATGATGATCCGAATCGGCGGTGAAGCCCATTCGATAGCCGGCCCGCAGCGCTTCCTGCACGTAGGCGCCCAGCCCCGGCGGGTGGTTCTTGATCGCGCTCTGCTGCATCGGCAGCGGGTTGCCGTAGTACTCGGAGCTGCCGTGCCAGGAGTAGATCTCGACCAGTGGCTGGTTGGGGTGAGCGAGCGCCGAACCCCAGTCCATCGGCCCGGTCGCCGCCCAGGCGGAATGGTGAGGGATGCCGATCGCGCGGTGCCCGGCCATCGCCGCCAGCAGCTGCTCCGCGCGGTTGCCATCGCCGAGGCAGAAGGCGTCGCCCAGATCCGTGCCGTGCTTCAGCACGACGTTACGGTGGCCGGAGCGATCACTGGTCCATTCGTAACCGACAAAGCCGACGAAGCGCCCGGGGCGCGACTCGTCTTCATCCAGATGCCGCAGCCAGTCCCAGTCAAAATCGTTCCCGGTGGGCATTGAGCAATGCTCAGTCAGCCCCATGAAGTCGAAACCCTCGACCTCGCGGGCCCAGCGGAAGGCCTCACGGGGGAGCCCCAGGGCATGCCCGCCGACGGTCGAATGCACGTGCAGATTGCCCCAGTAGAGGCGCGGAGTCGGCGTGCCGCGGACCGGCTCACGCACCAGGAGTGGATTGCTCTCGCCCCGGATTTGCGTCGCGCCGTCGAGGCTGGCTTCGATCCGCACCGCGCCGCTCCCCGAAGCGTCAAACCAGATCGTCTTCACGCCGCGATCCTGCTCGGTAAACAGAATGGACGCGGGCAGCCCGGGCAGCGGGCGACTCGGCTGCAAGTGCACCAGCCCGGTAAAGCTGCGATCGATGCCGCTGTTGCGGAAGAAGCTGTCGTCGTTCTCGCGCGCCTGGACGATCAGCCGCGCCCGCTCGCCCGGCTGGCGAATCGAGTCCACATGCAGGCTGAAGCGGTCGGTGGTCATCGGCCCGACTTCGATGCGCGGAAAGGCGCTCGCCGGATACCGCAGCTCGAACGGCGAGCCAGCGTCGCGACGCTCCTCAACCAAGATCCAGACGTCGGCCGACTGCTCCGAGAGCCGATAGCCGGGGCTGCCCTGACTCGGATCCCCGATCCGGAACTCGATCTCCTGCCCCTTCAGAAGGGGGTTCGAGTCTCGGGTGGGGACGATCTCGACCCAAACTTCGCGGGTCCACAGCCCCCCGGGTGGCGGAGTCACCAACTGGAAGTCCGCGTTGCCGGGCACGTGCACGCTGAGGTAGTTCGCAGCCCGCGGCTGCCAGATCTGGAAGGGGCTCCAGATGTTGGCGCGCATCACGCGCAGCGTCCGACCCTGCCACGGATAACCCAAGGAAAGGCGCACCGCGCCGCCCGGTGCCAGGTCCTGGTCCAGCCGGTAGCGCAGCGAAAAACTCGCCGTCGAGGCGAAGCTCCCCAGGCGCTCGGCAGACCGGTGGTAGTGTTCGCCTTCGAAGCGAACCGGGGGAGGCTGGGGAGTCGGGGAGGTGGGCGCCCCCTGAAGTCCGACCCACAGCAGGCAGGCCCAGGCAAGAGGCATGGCTTCCAGCCTAAGTCGAGTCGGTCGAATCTCGCAAGCCGATCGCTTGGAGGAAGCTCTCCGGGCGCTATTCTGGCCGGCGAGGACCCGAGCCATGCAATCCAAAGCCACGACCGTCCCTGCGTATCTCAAGGAAGTCCCGGAAGATCGCCTTGCCGCCATCAAGAAGCTGCGCAAGACGATCAAGGACAATCTGCCCGAGGGCTTCAAGGAAACCATGGGCTATGGGATGCCTGCCTACGTCGTGCCGCACAAGATCTACCCGGACGGCTACCACTGCGATCCCAAGCTGCCGCTGCCCTTCATCAACTTCGCCTCGCAGAAGAACTTCGTGGCGCTGTACCACATGGGGATTTACGCCAACCCGAAGCTGCTGGCGTGGTTTGAGAAGGAGTGGCCGAAGCACGTCAGCACCAAGCTCGACATGGGCAAGAGCTGCATCCGGTTCAAGAACCCGGACAAGATCCCCTTCGATCTGATCGGGCAGCTGTGCCAGAAGATGACCGTCGAGGACTGGGTCAAGCTCTACGAGAAGAACGTCAAGAACTAGCCGTGACCGGCTTCTACGACGAGGACCTCGCGTACATCCACCACACCGGCTTCACGGATCTCATCGATGGGGCCGGTCCGGAAGTGCTGCGCTGGATCCACTCCTTCGGGATCGACGGGGGCCGTCTGCTGGATCTCGGCTGCGGCAGCGGGACCTTCGCCCGCCTGGCCACCGAGGCCGGCTTCGAGGTGCTGGGGGCCGATCTGTCCCCAGCCATGATCGAGCTCGCCCGCGAGGTCGCGCCGCAGGCTGAGTTCCGCTGTCAGAGCCTCTTTGACCTTGCCCTGCCGCGGGCGCGGGTCGTCACGATGCTGGGCGAAGGCCTGAACTACTGCGCCGGCGGCGAGCCCGACGACCGACGCGTCGACGAGCTGTTTGCGCGGATTCACGCTGCCCTCGAGCCGGGCGGCCTGCTGGCTTTCGATGTCATCGTGGCAGACGATCGAGAGCCGATGCACGGCACCAACGGCCGCGCCGGCGTGGACTGGGCCGTCATCTCGGCGATCAGCGAAGACCTGGACGCCGGCCATCTCATTCGCACGATCACGGCCTTCCGCGAGGTCGACGACCACTATCGGCGCAGCGATGAAGTGCACGTGGTACGCGTGTTCGAAGCCTCGGCGCTGGCGATGCTGCTCAAGGCGCACGGTTTCGAGGTCGAGGTCTCGCCGTGCTACGGCATCTACCCGCTGCTGCCGCGACGGCGCGCCTTCCTGGCGCATATGGAGTCATGACCATGATCAGACGATTCCCGCTGCTTCTGGTGCTGGCCGCCGCGGGCTGCGGCGACGCCGCCCCCGGCCCGGAGTCGGCACCGTCCACGCAGGCCGGGGCGAGCTACGCCCTCGAGGACTTTCAGTCGATCACCCTCGAACGCACCGGCTGTTATGGCTTCTGTCCGACCTACCAGGTCACGATTCACGCCGATGGACTGGTGGTCTATGAGGGCTATGAGCACGTCGGTGTGAGCGGTGAAAAGCGCGGCCAGGTGGATGAGGCCGGCCTGCGCGAGCTGCTGGGGCTGTGCGAGAGCATCGACTTCTGGACCCTGGCTGAGCGCTACGAGTACAAGACCGACGCCGAAGGCAATCAGATCACGATCACGGACCAGCCCTGGCGCTACACCACGCTGCGCGTGGGCGGGGTGGAGAAGCGGGTCGAGAACTACTTCGGCGGCCCCGAACTGCTGCGCAAACTGGAAGATCGCATCGACGCGCTCTCCGGCGCCGCGGTCTGGAAGCAGCGCGAGCAAGGCTGATCCGCTGCGTGCTAGGGTGGAGTCTTATGAGAGATTCCCGCCTTGTTGTCTTCAGTGCTGTTCTGTCCGTTCTGCTGCTTGCCACGGCTGCATTCGCATGGCAGCAGAGCAGTCCCGTCCCGGCGCAGTCTCTCCCGCCTTCTCTGGCGCCGCTGATCGGTCACGAGGTGACGGTCTGGGTCGAGCGCCACGATGGTGAGAGTAATCTGAATCGAACGGGAACTCTGATCGCGGCCGACCAGATTGGTCTTCGAGTTCAGGTGGAGAACCATCGCTACTGGTTTCCCCACGCTCATGTGCGACTGATCCACGAGCGCGAGTAACGTAAGCGGGCCTTGCCCGCTGTCGAAACCCTCGTTCAGGTCTTCGTCGCCTCGCTGCTGCTGGCCGTCACGCCGGGGCCGGACAACATCTTCGTGCTGACGCAGGCCGCGCTGCGCGGGGCGCGCATGGGCCTGCTCGTGGTTCTGGGGCTGTGCACGGGGCTGATCCTGCACACCACGCTGGTTGCGGTGGGCGCGGCGGCCATCTTCGCGACTTCGGCCCTGGCCTTTGAGCTGCTGAAGTACTGCGGCGCGGCCTACCTGCTCTACCTAGCCTGGGGCGCCTTCCACGCCGGCGCGCAGCAGATCGATGGGGGCCATCGCGTCGATGCGCTGAGCGGCGGCGCGATGTACCGGCGCGGCATCATCATGAACGTGACCAACCCCAAGGTCTCGCTCTTCTTTCTGGCCTTCCTGCCGATGTTCGCCGACGAAGCCCGCGGCGCCATCGCCTGGCAGATCGTGATCTTCGGACTCGTCTTCCAGTTGGCGACGCTGCTGGTCTTCGGGGGCGTCGCGCTGGCTGCGGGTCGGCTGGGGGACTGGCTGCGCCAGCGCCCCGGGGTGCAGCGAGCGATGAATCGCATCGCCGGCCTGGTCTTCGTCGTGCTCGCGGCCAGTCTGCTGCTCGCCGAACGCTAGGCTGGGGCATGCTGTCCACGCTCCTGCTCGTCTGTGCGGCGGCGGCTTCGACGCTGCTTCAGTCCTCGGCGCCCCCCTGGAATCAGGGCCCGGGGCCGCACGGCAACTGGCACAGCGAGGGCGTCGACCCACCGCCTCTGCGCTTCAGCGTGCGCACCGGCGAGAACATTCTGTGGCGGACCCCGCTGCCCGAGACCGGCCAGGGCGGGATCGCGATCTGGGGGGACCGGGTCTTCGTCGCGACCATGGCGCCCTGGGACGAGTCCATGGCGCTCCAGCCGGAAGAGGCGGAGCGGTTCCAGCACGCGACCGAAGGCCGCAAGGTTGTGGGCAAGCACATCGACGCGCATTGCCTCGATGCGAACACGGGCAAGATCCTGTGGACCCGTCGCATCGAAGGCGAGGTGCCGGCGATCTACAGCTATCCCTTTTCGGATGCGACCAGCGCTTCGCCGGTGACGGACGGCGAGCACGTCTGGTTTACCAACGCGGCCGGACGCGTCGTCTGCTTCACGGTCGAGGGTCGCCCGGTTTGGGAGCGCCGATTCACGCCCAACTTCGACGGGCCCTTCAACAAGCAGTTCGAGCCGATTCTGGTGCGCGACCAGATCGACGGCGAGCAGCGCAAGGTGCTGGTGCACATGGAGCCGCGCCACGCGCCGGAGACCACCAGCCCGAAAGATCTGCACGGACGCTGGCACTATCTGTTCGGTCTCGACGCCCAGACCGGCCAGGTGCTGTGGCAGAGCGAGGACGCACTGACGCAGTACAACGCCCCGATTCAGATCCTGGCAGAGGACCAGGGGCTGCCTGCGATGCTGCATGCCCGCGGCGGGCCGCACGCGGTCCCCGAACGACCGGTCGGCCTGTCGATCACCGCGCTGGCGGGGCCGCAGCGCGGCAAGGCGCTGGCACGCTTTGCGGACCCGCGCGGCAATCACGAAGCCTCGCTGCAGACCATGGCGACGACCTCGGCCGGGATCTGCTGGCTGCTGAAGGACCCGCGCAATGCGGTCGCCCTGCTGGAGCATGGATCCTTGAAGGAGCTGCGGGAGATTTCGCTCACGCAGGGCGTCCGGCATCGCGAGCGTGACCCGGAAACGGGGGAGTGGACCACGCATCTTGATGCCCAGCTCGACCGCGGAGTCTTCCCCGCTCGGTATTCGGCGCTGGGCATGGTGATCGGTCCCGAGCTCTACTTTCAGTGCTACGCGACCGCCTGGGGCAAGCCCACGATCGGCCCGTCCTACTGCTTCGCCCGCGTGCACACGGCGACGAACCAGGTGGAGTACCTGGAAGTGCCCAGCGGAGTGGCGCGGGTCTACGACGAGGGTTCGGGAACCTGGCAGGATCAGTTCGTCTGGCGCGCACCCCAGCAGGCCCGCGCGATCAACAGTCGCGGCGTCGAGGTGACGGGCGACGACCGCTCGCGCTGGGATGGCTGGGATTGGGTCTTCAATGGCTCGCCCACGCGCTTCAATGAGCGGCTCTACTTCACGACCGCATCCGGGCTGGTCTATGTCTTCGACGCCTACGCGAAGGAATGGGATGAGAGCGCGCTGCTGGCCGTGAACGACCTCGGTCCGGCGGGCGAGACCTGGTCCGCCAACTCGCTCAGCATCTGCGGCGGGCGGCTCTATCACCGCACGGCTCGCGAGCTGATCTGCGTGGGAGAAACGCGCGCCTCGTCGCGCTAGAATCGTGCACGGGGACGATGCGCCGTATTCTCATTGTTGCACTTTGCCTGATCTTGGCCGCCGCTTGCGGGCTGGGCTATCTGGCTGCCAAAGAGCCGGGAAGCCCGGTTCAATGGCTTTGGATCTACGGCCTTGGCTTCCTGGTCTGGTGTTCGGCGGCGCTCGGAGCGCTGGTCTATCGGCGACCCTAGAATGAAGGGTCTTCGCATGAAGACCGAAGCCACCTCAGATTCCGCGCCGCGCGCGGTCGTGCTGCTGTCGGGCGGGCTCGACTCCGCCACCGTCGCAGCCTGGCTGAAAGAGCGCGGCTATCGCGTGCACGCGCTATCCATCGACTACGGGCAGCGGCACGCCGCCGAACTGCGCGCTGCAAGCAAGGTGGCGGAAGCCATCGGTGTCGAGGAGCACCTGGTGCAGAGCCTCGACCTGCGGCCGATCGGAGGCTCGGCGCTGACGGCCGACATTCCGGTGCCGAAGGCCAAGAATCCGCTGGCTCCGGTCGCCGCCGACATCCCGGTCACTTACGTCCCGGCGCGGAACACGCTGTTCCTCGCGCTGGCGCTGGGCTTCGCTGAGGCTCGCGGTGCGCACGATCTGGGGATCGGCGTGAACGCGCTCGACTACTCGGGTTATCCCGATTGCCGCCCCGAGTTCATCGAGGCCTTTGAAGGGCTGGCCAATCTGGCGACGCGCGAGGGCGTAGAAGGTCGACCCTTCCGTCTGCATGCGCCGCTGCAGGAACTCGGCAAGCTCGAGATCCTGCAGCTGGCCTGCGAGCTGGGCGCGCCGATCGACGAGACCCTCTCCTGCTACGACCCCATCCCGCGCGACGCCGAGGACGGCATCGTCGGCGGCGGTGTGCGTGCCTGCGGCCACTGCGATTCCTGCCGCTTGCGGATTCGCGCCGAGGCGGAGCTGCGGGCCTGGAATCCCTGCGAACTGCCGGTCGAGATCGAAGCCGATGTCCCGGCCAGTCTGGTACACGCGGTGCGGCATCGCAATCTGCGCGCGGATCAGCCTTTTGAGTCGGCCGTCTATGCCGAGATCGACGATCTTCCCAGCACCAAGCATTGGGTCGCGCGGATCGAGGGCGAGATCGTCGGCTGCGCCACGCTGCTGGAAGACGAGGCCCACGGCGTGGGCTGCCGCGTGCGCGGGATGGCCGTCGACGAAGCGCTGCGGGGCCAGCACATCGGCGTGCCGCTGCTGCGTGCCTGCATGGACGAAGCGGCCGCGCGCGGCACCGGGATTTGGTGCAATGCGCGCACCGCCGCCGTGCGCTTCTACGCGCGCTCCGGATTCCGCCGCACCGGCGACGAGTTTGAGATGCCCGACATCGGGCCGCACTACGCCCTGGTCTGGCCGGGGCCGCGCACGCCCGAGCACGCCGGCTCCACGCAGGCGTAGAATCCGGCATGGCCGACGACGAAGCTCCGGCGAAGCAGCCCCCGGTGGAGAAGCCCGTTCCCGCCGCATGGACCGCGGCCCTCGAGCGCCTGATGCAGGTGGTCGACACGTTGCGCTCGCCCGGAGGCTGCCCCTGGGATCAGAAGCAGACGGTCGAGACGCTGGCTCCGCACCTGGTCGAGGAGGCCCACGAGATGGCCGACGCCGTCGCGCGCGGCAGCCACGCGGACACCGCGGAGGAACTCGGCGATCTGCTGATGGGCATCCTGATGATCGGTCGCGTCGCCAGTGAGGATCGCGGCTACGACCCCGCCACGATCGCTGAGGGCATCACCGCCAAGCTCATCCGCCGCCACCCGCACGTCTACGGCGAGGTCCAGGTCGATGGCAGCGGCCAGGTGCTGCGCAACTGGGAGGCGATCAAGCAGCAGGAGAAGGCCGAGAAGGGCGAGGACCAGTCCGTGCTGGCGGGCGTGCCCCGCTCGCTGCCGGCGCTGCTGCGCGCCTATCGGGTGGGGCAGAAGGCGTCGAACGCCGGCTTTGATTGGCCCGATCTGGCCGGACCAGTCGAGAAAATCGACGAGGAGCTCGCCGAGTTTCGCGCCACGCTCGCGGGCGAGGACCGTCGCCGGCAAGAGGAGGAGCTCGGCGATCTGCTGTTCGCGATCGTCAACGTGGCGCGCAAGCTCAAGATCGAGCCGGAGCTCGCCCTGCGCGGCACGGTTGAGCGCTTTCAGTCCCGATTTCAGGCCGTGGAACAAGGCCTGGCGGCAGAGGGCAAGGCGCTGGCCGAGGCAAGTCTGGCCGAGATGGACGCACTTTGGGATGCCGCGAAGGCGGCCGAGCGCGCGGCCAGCGAAAATCCCGCCGAGGAGTCTTGACCGTTTCGGCGAGCCGGGCCTATACTTCTCGGCCCAGCGGGGGTGTGGCGCAATTGGTTAGCGTACCAGACTGTCGATCTGGTGGTTGCGGGTTCGAGTCCCGTCACCCTCGCCAACAAAACAGAAAGCCCGAGGTCATCGACCTCGGGCTTTTTTGTTGGCCCCGCTCGCCGGGGCTGGACGGAGGCCTTACCAGGGGCGCTCCGCTTCGGTCATCGAGGTCTCGGGCAGCGTGAACTCAAGCGGCTTCGACTCGTCGCCGTTCCAGTTGACGATCGCATAGAGACGGCTCGAGCCGTTTTCCTTGGTGGCGATCAGCGCGTAGCGACCCGCAGGGCGCGGGTACTCGATCTCGCCCAGACCATTGCTTCGCTTGGTCGAGCCATAGTTGTCGCTGCCGCCGGGACGATCGCCGATGTTCTCGACGTCGCTGCCGGCACCGTCCAGCGGCTTGAAGGTGATGATGCCGTTCGGCACCCGCATCCCGGTGTGATCGGTGAACACCAGCTTGGCGACCGGCTGGATCGGCACCTGCAGGGTCATCTTCACGGTCTGGCCCCCGACTGCGGGCTGCAGCTCGTAGACCGCCGGCGGAAACACTGACTTGCCCCCGACCCAGGCCCACTTCGGCTTGCCGTCGGCCTCGGACATGATCGGCGCGATGCCGTCGCGGCCGGACGGCATCTCGGCCACCACCGTCTTGCGGCGCGGCTGGTTGATGTTGAGGCCTTCGGGCGGCTGCACCAGCACCATGGCCGACACGCCCTGCACCGGGCGGTTCTGCTTGTCGCGCAGGTAGAGCAGGTAGAGCGTCTGCGTGGCGGTCGGCTCGGCGAACTTACGTTCCTGAACTGGGCCTTCGACGGCGCCCACGTTGCGGAGGTCGGTCTGTTCGCCGGTGGACCTCTTGCCGAAGGGGTTCTTCTTGGAACCGCCGCAGGCAGGCAGGCCCACGGCCAGCAGCCCGGCCAGCAGGACGAGCGCGAGGGAGTGCAGCTTGGTCATGGCTTGTGCAGAAGGGGGATGCGTTCGGTGCCGTGCACCGCGTCGTAGGTGAGTTGGCCGATGTCGATCTGCGCCTCGGCTTCCTCGACCTCGCTCAGCTGACCGTGGATGATCGGCTGAGCAGGTTGGAACACCGTACAACAATCCGGCGCGGGCAGGTTGCTGAGATCGTGCGTTCCGATCTCGCGCGCGAGGGCGATGATCTCGGTCTTGTCGTAGGTCAGCACCGGGCGCAGCACGGGCAGGCGGCTCGCTTCCTCGATCAGGCGCATGTTCTCGAGGGTCTGGCTGGCGACCTGGCCGATGCTCTCGCCGGTGACCAGCGCCTTGCCCTTGCGGGTGCGGGCGACCACCGAGGCGATCCGCTGCATGGCGCGGCGGTACAGAATGGTGCGATAGCGTTCGTCGCAGTGGTCGCGGATCGCCTCCTGGTAGGCGCTGAAGGGCACCACGTGGAGGACGGACTGCGGCTGCCACTCCGTCAGCTTTTCGGCGAGGCGCAGGATCTTTTCGCGGGTCTGCGGGCCGACGAAGGGGAAGCTGTAGAAGCTGATGAAGTCGACGCGCAGCCCGCGCTTCATGCACAGCCAGGCCGCGACCGGCGAATCGAAGCCGCCGGAGAGCAGACAGAGCACCCGGCCGGTGCTGGCCACCGGCAGGCCGCCGTAGGCGCGCTCGCGGCCGGCGTAGACGTAGACGCCTTCCGGGCGGAGGTCGACGCCGACCGTCAGCTCGGGGTCGAGGAGGTCCACCTGCAGCCGCGGCTCGTCGGCCAGCAGCTGCGCGCCGACCTGACGCGCTACCTCGAGCGAGCGCAGCGGAAACTGCTTGTCCGCCCGATTGACCTCGACCTTGAAGCGGATCGGGCCGAGGCCAGGGTGTTCGCGGGCCACCGCCTCGGCTGCCAGCCGGCGCGCTGCGGCCAGCATCGGGGCGGGCTCCCGGGCGACGATCAGGGCAGGGGACAGGCTGGTGATCCCGAAGACCTTGCGCGCGATCGCGGCCATTTCGCGGGCCGGCGCCTCGCCGCGGACCAGCATCCGACCGCGAATCCGCTGGATCCGCACACCGGGCACCCCAGCCAGCGCCACCCGCAGGTGAGCGACCAGCTTCTTTTCGAAGTGCGGCCGGTTGCCGCCCTTCAGCCCGATCTCGCCGTAGCGGATCAGCAGAGCTTCTTCGGGAGTCTGCATGGATGGGCTCCCCATTCTAGAATGGGCGGTCCAGGGCGATTAGCTCAGTTGGCTAGAGCGCCTCCCTTACAAGGAGGATGTCGGGGGTTCGAGTCCCTCATCGCCCACCAAAATCCCTTCACATTCGTGTGAAGTACCCGAAAGGAAACCCATGCTTACTGGCCTGATTCTCGCTGCGGCGGCGCTGTTCGTGCCGCAGGACAAGGTACAAGTCTCGTCGGCAGAGATCCGTCCGGTCGCCGGTTCGGAGTCCGCTTTCCAGGTCGTCGTCGACCTCGAGGTGGAGATCGGCTGGCACGTGTACCACCCCAGCCAGGATCCCGCGCTGGGCGAGCCGATCAGCCTCTCGGTCAGCGGCGAGGGCATCCGCGCCACCGGCAAGACGAGCTCGCTCAGCCCGGCCAAGCCGCACATGGAGCAGATCGGCGGCCAGATCTTGATGTATCAGTGGCTCGACGGCGCTCCGCAGCTCGTCCTGCCCGTCGAACTGAGCGACCCCAGCCTCCCGCTCGAGGCCGAGGTCTCGGTGAAGTACCAGGTCTGTGACGACCGCGTCTGCCTGCCGACGACCTCGCAGACGGTCACCGCGGCGTGGAATCCGGCCAGCCCGGGCGAGGCCGTGGCGGCGCTTCCCAGCCAGGGTGGCGCGAGGGAAGGCGAGGCGACTCCGGCGCAGAATGAGCAAGAGCCGGGCCCGCTCGCCGAGCTGGACGGTGAGAAGATCAAGATCACGGGCCGCTTCCTCTCGGCTACGGTTCCTCAAGGAGGGGCCGTCCGTCTTCGAATCGAGACCACGGTCGAAGAAGGCTGGCACATCTACGACCCGCTGATGGCGGAGGACGTGCCGGGCGTGCCGCTCGCAGCGAAGACCGCCGCCGAGGGCTTCGTGCTGTCCGCGCCGCTTGAGCCGCAGCAGGATCCGATCGAGCACGTCGAGGACTTCGGCTTTGGCCCGCTGACCTATCTGTGGGTCGAAGGGACCGGCGCCTTCGAAGCCGAGCTGAAGGTCGCCGCCGAGCCGGGCGAGTACACCATCCCGGTCGAGCTCAACTGGATGGTCTGCGACGAGAGCGTCTGCCTCGATGCCGGCAATGACACGCTCCAGATCAAGCTGACCGTCACCGAAGGCGACGCCGATGCCGCTGCGGGCATCTTGTCCGATGCCACGCGCGGCGCCGAAGACGGCGGCGTGGACGAAGGCGGCGCCAAGGGTGCCGTCGAAGGAGCGCCTGGAGTTCAGGAGGGCGGAATCGCAGGGGAAGGCGAGGACCGCGGGTGGATCAACAAGCCTGCTGGCGAAGCCCTCGACGAGGGCTTCTGGAACCTCATCTGGGCCGCCATGCTGGCTGGCCTCGCGACCATCCTGACGCCTTGCGTCTTCCCGATGATTCCGATTACGGTGAGCTTCTTCACCAAGCGTGCGGAACAGGGCAAGGGCTCGGCGCTTGGCAACGCAACGGCCTACACCGCCGGCATCATCTTCACCTTCGTCGGCCTCGGCATCGGCATGGCCGCGATCATGGGTGCCAGCGGCGCCAACGCGGTGGCCTCGAAC
>MDTD01157214.1_pt1 | contig 14991 bp, 11 predicted proteins | sample 811221 | NCBI WGS metagenome assembly MDTD01 (sample SAMN05326646, study PRJNA326480) | marine metagenome | isolation source: seawater | place: Pacific Ocean: South West | collected 2011
CTTTCGGTGGAGGAGGGCATTCCAAAGCGATCTTACAAAAGTTGGAAAATGGACGATTGTTTGCTTTTGATCAAGATGCAGATGCTTTATCGAATAGCATCGATAACAAGTGTTTTGTGTTGATTAATCAGAACTTTCGCTATTTAAAAAACTCCTTGAGGTTACATGGGATAACCCAGGTAGACGGGGTGTTGGGAGACTTAGGTGTTTCCTCTCATCAGTTTGATTCAGCAGAAAGAGGGTTCTCTACAAGAGAGGAAGGTGTATTAGACATGCGCATGAATCAGTCGCAACCATTTTGCGCAAAGCAAGTGGTTAATGAATATGAGGTTGAGAAGTTGGCTAGAGTATTAAAAAAGTACGGAGAGTTGAAAAATGCATTTCCGATAGCTTTATCAATTGAGCGATATAGAGAAGAGCATAATATTGAGACCACTAGTGACTTGAAAGAGGCGGTCAAAAAAAATATACCTCCTCATAAATCTTACAAGATTTTAGCACAGTTATTTCAAGCAATCAGAATAGAGGTAAACGAAGAGATGGCTGCTTTGGAAGAAATGCTATTACAATCGGTGGAAGTTTTAAAATTGGGAGGTCGTTTATCAGTTATTTCTTATCACTCCCTAGAAGATAGATTAGTAAAAAACCTCATCAAGAAAGGAAAGTTTGAAGGGGAGCTAGAAAAAGATATTTATGGAAACACTCAATTACCACTATTTGCGATTAATCGAAAGCCCATTCTTCCATCAACAAAAGAAATTGAACAAAACTCAAGGGCTCGAAGCGCCAAATTAAGAATAGCAGAAAAGATGTAATGACCGATTTGCACAGAAAAAATAAACCAGACGGGTTTCTGAAAACTAAGTTTTTAGAGTTGTTAAGCGGAAAAGTTTTGGAACAAAAAAACTTCATGGATATAGCTCCTTTTTTACTGTTTGTGGGAATTTGCATGGTGTTTTACATAAATAATTCTTACAAAGCAGAACGTTATGTGCGACACATAACAAAGTTAGAGTTAGAACTTAAAGATTTAAGAGCAGAATACATCACAACCAAATCACAGTTGATGTTTCATGGAAAACAAACGGAAGTACAACAATTAGTGGCGCCGCAAGGATTGAAGAAAAGTAAGCAGCCACCATACATCATCAGAACAACAAACTAAGTATGACACACCCAAAACACATAAAGAGAAAATCCTTACTGATTTATCTTGTTATGTTTGTTTTGGCTATTGGTATTGTATCTCAAGTAACCTATACTCAAGCGTTCGAAAGTCATATTTGGAATCCAGAAAATTATAATATTACTCGACTTGTAGAGGTTGATGCTTCAAGAGGAAATATATATTCGGATGATTATTCACTTTTAGCAACTTCTATCCCGGAATATGAAGTGCGATGGGACGCCACTGTAGTTTCTTCTGTACTGTTTCACGACCATGTTGTTGAATTGTCATTAAGTTTAGCTGAATTGTTTGGAGATAAATCTGCTGCTGAGTATGAGCAGTTTTTTCATCAAGAGCGTAACAAAAATAGTAGATATGCTTTGGTGAAACGAAAAGTAAACTACAACCAATTAAAAGTGATGAAGTCTTTTCCTCTTTTTAGAGAAGGGAAATATAAGGGTGGGATTATTTATCATCAGAAAAATAAGCGTCAAAAACCATTCAAAGAACTAGCTCAAAGAACAATTGGTTACGACAGAAAGGAATCAAAATCAGTTGGTTTAGAAGGGGCCTTCAATATGTATTTGAAAGGTAAAAGTGGAAAGCGCTTAGAACAAAAATTAGCAGGTGGTGTTTGGATGCCAATTAGAGAATCTGACCCATTACCTGGAAAAGATTTAGTGACAACTATTGATATACGTTTTCAAGATGTTGCAGAAAAAGCTTTAGCAGAAAGAATACTACATCATAATGCAGAACATGGTTGCGCAGTTCTTATGGAAGTTAAGACAGGAGCTATAAAAGCTATCGTAAATCTTAAAAAAACAGAAGACGGAGCATGTGTCGAGAGTTATAACTATGCAATTGCGGAAAGTGCTGAACCTGGCTCTACATTTAAGCTTGCCTCAATAATCGCAGGTCTAGAAGATGGTTATTTAAATGTTTCTGATACAGTTGATACGGAGGGGGGTGTGTATCATTTTTATGATAGGGTAATGCGAGACTCCAGAAAAGGCGGTTATGGAAGGGTATCACTACAAGGGGCGTTCGAAAAATCTTCTAATGTGGGTATTTCCAAATTAATTAACCAGCATTACAAGGACAAACCTGAGCAGTTTGTGAATAGATTATATAGTATGGGGCTGAATGAGCCTTTAGGAATTTCTATTTCTGGAGAAAGCAATCCTAATATTCGTCATCCTCAAGTAAAAGGCAATTGGTCTGGCACTACTTTACCTTGGATGTCAATCGGTTATGAAGTTGAAATTACACCCTTGCAAACATTAAGTTTCTATGCAGCTATTGCAAATGAGGGTATGCGAATGCGACCATATTTTGTTAAGGCTGTTTTAAATGAAGGTTTACTTGACAAGAGCTTTTCTCCTAAAGTAATAAGTCCTTCAATTTGCTCAAAAACTACTATTGAAATAGTACAATCTATGTTAGAAGGAGTAGTGTTAGAAGGAACAGCACAAAATATAAAAACTGAAGCATACAAGATAGCAGGAAAAACAGGAACTAACTGGATTGATTATGCTAATAAATCAGAAGAAGATAGAACAAAATACCAGGCTTCTTTTGTAGGATATTTTCCAGCTGATCACCCAAAATATGCATGTATTGTAGTTGTCAATGATCCTAAAGAAAACGGAAATTATGGAGGTACTGTAGCAGCACCTGTTTTCAAAAAAATTGCAGATTATGTTTACACTACTGACTTATTATTACAAGATGAAAAACTATTAGTTGACCAAAGTATTCCGCAGTCAAAAGATGGTTTCCAAGATGATTTACAGTTTGTTTTTGAGCAGTTAAGAGTTCCTACAAAAAGTCAAGAGAATGTTGAGTGGACTTTGACCTATGCCCAATCTAATCAGGTAGAGCTGAAAGCGAGAAAAATATCGGATGATTTACAGCGAAACATCATGCCGAATGTAGTTGGTATGGGTTTGCAGGATGCTATTTTTCTACTAGAAAATTATGGTTTGAAAGTAGAGTTTTCGGGAAAAGGAAGTATTAAAAGACAGTCTATACCTAAAGGTAATTCAATAAGAAAAGGACAAAACATTATTTTACAATTGATATGATGCTACTACAAGACATATTGTATAAAGTAGAGTTGTGTGAAGTATTTGGAACAACAGATTTATCTGTTGCATCTATATGTTTTGATTCAAGAAAAGTAACCAAAGGATCATTATTTGTAGCTGTAAAAGGAACCCAAGTTGACGGGCATCAATTTATTGATAAAGCTGTTATAAATGGTGCGGCAGTAATTTTAGCGGAAGAGCTTCCGTCAAAAATAAAAGAACACATCACTTATTTAAAGGTAAAAGATAGCTCTTTAGCACTTGCATTAGTAGCAGCTAATTTCTATGATAATCCTTCTGAGAAACTAAAACTCGTTGCTGTTACAGGAACTAATGGTAAAACAACTGTTACTACTTTATTGCACCAGTTATATTTATCGATGGGTAAGTCTGTTGGTTTATTATCTACTATAGTCAATAAGATAGGTGATAAAGAGATTGCATCTTCTCATACAACTCCTGATCCTATTACCTTAAACAGCTTGTTGTCTGAAATGGTAGTGGCTGGTTGTGATTATTGTTTCATGGAAGCAAGTTCACATGCCATTCATCAAAAAAGAATTAGAGGACTTCGGTTTACAGGAGCGCTTTTTACCAACATTTCGCACGATCATTTAGATTATCACAAAACGTTCGATGATTATATCTTGGCGAAAAAGGAATTGTTTGATGGCTTGTCTTCTGATGCTTTTGCTTTAGTAAGTAAAGATGACAAACACGGTAAGACAATGCTACATCATTGTAAAGCAGAACACCAGACATATGCTTTAAAAAGTATGGCAGACTTTAAATGTCGCATTCTTGAAAATCAATTTGAGGGACTGCTTTTAAACATAAATGGCCAAGAAGTCTGGTCTAAATTGGTAGGACAATTTAACGCTCATAATCTATTAGCTATTTATGCTACAGCTATTCTACTAGGGGAGGATAAACTACAAACATTAACAGCTTTAAGCACATTAGGGCCAGTAGATGGCAGGTTTCAGCTTATTCGTTCAGAAGGAGGGGTAGTGGGCATAGTAGATTATGCGCATACCCCAGATGCATTAAAAAATGTGTTACAAACCATTAATGATGTAAAAAGTGTTAATAAGAAACTGATAACAATTATAGGCTGTGGTGGAGATAGAGATAAAGCTAAGAGGCCATTGATGGCAAAAATAGCTTGTGAGCTAAGCGATAAAGCAATACTGACATCAGATAATCCGAGAACAGAAAATCCAGCAAACATTTTAGAAGATATGCAGTCAGGAATTGAAGTAAATAATTTAAAAAAAGCATTGACAATTTCTGAAAGGAGAGAAGCTATTAAAACGGCGTGTGCTCTTTCTGAGCAAGGTGACATCATTTTAGTAGCAGGAAAAGGACATGAAAAGTATCAGGAAATAAATGAGACAAAGTACCCATTTGATGATGTTGAAGAACTAAAAAACGCATTTAAACTAATGAGAATATAATGTTTTATCACTTATTTGAATTTCTAGAAAATACCTACCATTTTCCAGGGGCTGGCGTATTTCAATACATTTCTTTTAGAGCAGCTTTAGCTGTGATAACTTCCCTTTTAGTAAGCATGGTTTTTGGTGGTCGTATTATAAACCTTATTCGAAAAAAACAAATTGGAGAAGAAATTCGCAGTTTAGGTTTGGCTGGAGAAGATGCTAAAAGAGGGACACCAACAATGGGAGGGCTTATCATTCTGTCAGCTATCCTTATTCCTACTTTGTTGTTCGCTAAGTTAGATAACATCTATGTCATTATTATGTTAATCTCTACCGTTTGGCTTGGCACAATTGGCTTCTTAGATGATTACATTAAAGTTTTCAAAAAGGATAAAGAAGGGCTTGCCGGAAGATTTAAAATACTAGGTCAAGTAGGGCTTGGATTGATAGTGGGAGTAACACTTTATTTCCATGATGGAATCACTATTAAGGAAAAAATAGACACGCCAGTATCGATAGAAAAAAAGCAAGTTTTTGGTGAGGAGATAAAATCTACAAAAACAACAATACCATTTGTCAAAAATAATGAATTCGATTATGAAGTCGTACTATCTTGGATTGGAGACAAGGCAACTTCACTAACTTGGATAGTGTTTGTTTTGGTAGTCATTTTCGTGGTAACAGCAGTTAGTAATGGCGCAAATATGACGGATGGATTAGATGGATTAGCTACTGGAACATCAGCCATTATTGGAGCGATTTTAGGAATCCTCGCTTATGTTTCTGGTAATGTCTTTTTTGCGGATTACCTCAATATCATGTACATCCCGAATTCAGGAGAATTAGTGATCTATATGGCATCATTTGTAGGGGCATGTGTAGGTTTTTTGTGGTATAACTCTTTTCCAGCACAAGTATTTATGGGGGATACAGGAAGCTTATCGCTGGGAGGCATTATTGCTGTATTCGCAATTGCTATTAGAAAAGAATTATTGATTCCTGTTTTATGCGGTATCTTTTTGGTAGAAAATTTATCTGTGATGTTACAAGTAGGATATTTTAAATACACTAAAAAGAAGTTTGGTGAAGGTAGAAGAATTTTTAAGATGGCTCCCCTACATCATCATTTCCAAAAGCTAGGCATGCACGAAAGTAAAATTGTTACTCGCTTTTGGATAGTAGGAGTGATGTTGGCAATATTAACTATTGTTACTCTAAAGCTACGATAGATGAAAAAACTTGTTGTGCTTGGTGGAGGAGAAAGCGGTTGTGGAGCAGCAGTCCTAGCACAGCAAAAAGGATATGAGGTGTTTCTTTCTGATAAAGGAAAAATCAAAGAGAAATACCAAAAAGTTCTTACACAGTTTGAGATTGACTTTGAGGAGAAACAACACAGTGAGGATCGTTTGTTCGCTGCAGATGAAGTAGTTAAAAGTCCTGGAATCCCAGATTCCATACCTCTAGTTTTAGAGCTGAAAGAAAAAGGAATTCCTGTTATTTCAGAAATCGAATTTGCTGCTCGTTATACTAAGGCAAAAATTATCGGAATTACGGGAAGTAATGGCAAAACAACTACCACCCTCCTGATTGGTCATATGCTTAAAAAAGCAGGCCTTAATGTAGGAGTAGCGGGTAATGTAGGTGAAAGTTTTGCAATGCAAGTTGCAACTGAAAAATACGACTTATATGTAATAGAGTTGAGCAGTTTTCAGCTTGATGGTATTGTTGATTTTAAGCCAGATGTAGCAGTATTACTTAACATTACTCCAGACCATTTAGAACGATACAACCATGAAATGGAAAACTACATTCAGTCTAAGTTTCGAATTTCTATGAATCAGGACGAAAGTCATCATTTGATCTATTGTGCAGATGATAAAAATATCCAAAAAAGAATAGACGATGTGCAAGCGCATTTATTGCCATTCTCTATCAAATGCAAACAGGCTGAAGGAGCTTATTTAAAAGAAGACGAACTTATAATAAAAACAAATACAGAACCAATAATTATGAATATTCAAGAACTAGCTTTACAAGGTAAACACAACATTTACAACTCTATGGCATCAGCTATAGCTGGCCGAATTTTTGATTTGCGTAAAGATGTAATTCGTGAAAGTTTAATTGACTTTAAAAATGTAGAACATCGTTTGGAACGTGTTATCAAAGTACACGGAATTGAGTATATCAATGATTCAAAAGCAACCAATGTTAATTCAACTTGGTATGCGCTTGAAAGTATGACAAAACCAACCGTTTGGATTGTAGGAGGTATAGATAAAGGAAATGATTACAGCGCACTTTTCGATTTAGTATCTAAAAAAGTTAACACCATTATTTGTTTAGGCGAAGACGTGAAACGAATACATGAAGCTTTTGCCGGAAAAGTGGAAAATCTAGTAGATGCCAAAAGTATGGAGGAGGCGGTAAAAATATCTTACCATTATGGAAGTAAAGGGGATGCAGTTTTGCTTTCTCCCGCGTGCGCTAGTTTCGATTTGTTCGATAATTATGAGCACAGAGGTTTTGAATTTAAAAAGGCTGTAAGAAACTTGTAGTGAAAGAGCGTAAGTTTTATATCAATTTGGAAGGAGACAAGACAATTTGGACTGTTGTTTTCTTATTGATGCTAGCCTCTGTTTTGGTTGTGTATAGTGCAACAGGTGCTTTGGCGTATAAACATGCAGAAGGAAATACATGGCATTATTTTCTTAAACACGGAACATTTTTAGTGGTTGGTTTTTTTGCCATGTATGTCACGCATATTATACCCCATCGTTATTTTGCTCGATTAGGACAATTAGCATTTTTTATATCTATAGGATTGTTGATATATACGCTTGTTGCAGGAGTTAATCTGAATAATGCTAGCCGATGGATAAAAATAGGAGATCATTCTTTACAAACCTCCGATATTGCTAAGTTAGCACTTATGATGTTCTTAGCGCGACAATTGGTAAAGTGTAAAGAATATCTGCATGATTGGAAGGAAGTGGCATGGAAATTATTTACCCCACTGACAGTGGTTTGTGTACTGATTTTTCCAGCTAATTTTTCTACTGCAGCTATTGTTATGTTAACTGGCTTATGCTTACTGTTTTTAGGAGGTGTTTATCTTAGTCATCTTGTTGCATATATCGGAGGAATGATTGGGATTGCGTCTTTAGCGATTGTTTTAGCACTTTATGTCCCAGCATTTCAACAAGCTTTTCCAAGAGCACAAACTTGGATAAATAGGGTTGAAAATTTTTCCGCTGATAAAAGCGAAAATAGTGATGTATTTTATCAAGTAGCACAAGCGAAGATAGCGATTGTTAACGGAGGGTTAAAAGGAAGAGGTCCTGGTAAAAGTATCCAGAGAAATACTTTACCGCATCCATATTCCGATTATATCTATGCTATAATTATCGAAGAGTATGGTTTGATTGGTGGAACATTTATTCTGATTTTATATATGACTTTTTTCTTTAGAGGAAGGCGTATTTTCAGTTTAGCAAATGATTCATACGGAGCTTATTTAGCGATGGGTTTAAGTTTGAGTTTAGTGATACAAGCATTGGTTAATATGGCTGTTGCTGTGGATTTGTTTCCAGTTACAGGGCAAACACTTCCATTGGTCAGTATGGGGGGGACCTCTATCATTTTCACCTGTATCACTATTGGAATTATTTTAAGTGTGAGCAGGAATTTAAAAATATCAAAAGTGAAGTATGCAGCCATTTAAGGTAATTATAAGTGGCGGTGGAACGGGAGGGCATATTTTCCCAGCAATTGCTATTGCCAATGCTTTAAAAAAGAAAGTGGTAGGCGTAGATATATTGTTTGTTGGTGCAAAGGGTAAAATGGAAATGGAAAAAGTTCCTAATGCAGGTTACTCAATCAAGGGTTTATGGATTAGCGGTTTACAAAGAAGCTTGAAAGATACAAGAAACTTTTTATTCCCTTTTAAGTTGTTAAGTAGTCTTTGCAAATCCTTTTTGATCATCAAGAAATTCAAGCCCCAAGTAGTTGTAGGGACCGGTGGTTATGCTAGTGGTCCATTGTTGTTTGTGGGCTCTAAATTAGGCGTTCCAGCTTTGATACAAGAACAAAATTCATATCCGGGAATAACCAATAAGTTATTATCCAAAACGGTAAAATGTATATGTGTTGCTTATGAGAATATGGAGCGATTTTTTCCGAAGGAAAAGACATTTTTTTTAGGAAATCCTGTTCGAAAGGATATTTTAGAAATTAAAAATAAAAGAGCTGGTGCAATTCAGTATTTTGATTTAGAAGCGAAAAAGAAAACAGTTCTTGTGATAGGAGGGAGTTTAGGCGCAAGAACTATAAATGAAAGTATCGCTTTATGCTTGGATATGTTGTCACATGAAAATACGCAATTAATTTGGCAAACAGGTAAAAATTATGCTAAGCAAGCAACTAAAAAGTCAGCAGGACTAAAGCATGTAAAAGTAATGCCATTCATTGTAAAAATGGACTTGGCTTATGCAGCAGCTGATATTATAGTGTCAAGGGCAGGTGCAAGCACTATTTCCGAATTGTGCTTGATAGGGAAGCCTGCTATTTTAGTTCCCTCCCCAAATGTTGCCGAAGATCATCAAACTAAAAATGCAACAGCTCTTTATAATGAAAAGGCGGCCTTAATGGTTGATGATAAAAGTGCAAAAGAAAAATTACCTGTTGCCTTAAAGAATTTATTATTGGATAATCCAAAACAGCAAGAGTTGGGAGAAAATATAACAAAGTTAGCCAAGTATCAGTCTGCAGAAAAAATAGCTGATGAGGTTATAAAACTAGTACACAACGAATGAATATACTTACTCAAGATAAGGTGTATTTTATAGGTGTCGGCGGCATTGGAATGTCCTCTTTAGCACGCTATTTTCATGCTCAAGGAAAGCAGGTAGGTGGTTACGATAAAACAGAAACATTACTCACAAAATCTTTAGTGGAAGAGGGAATAAAAATACATTATGATGATGATAATATTCCAGATTGGATGTTAAATGCAGATCACGAAAAATCACTAGTAGTTTATACACCTGCAATTCCCGAAAGCAATCAGGAATTGAAATACTTCAAGCAAAACGGCTTTAATGTATGCAAGCGTGCAGAGGTATTGGGCTTTGTCACTCAAGATACGTATACTATTGCAGTAGCAGGTACTCATGGTAAAACAACAACTTCTACTCTTTTAGCACATATCTTGCGCTTTTGTGATATTGATTGTACTGCTTTTTTAGGAGGCGTGAGCAATAATTATAATACCAACCTATTAATTTCAAAAAAAGAAAATATTGTAGTAGTTGAAGCAGACGAGTATGATAGATCGTTTTTAAAATTAAGTCCAGATTTAGCAATTATTACTTCTTTAGATCCAGATCATATGGATATTTTTCAAGACGAAGTAGATTTTAAAAATACTTTTCAAGCATTTGCAAAGAGGGTAAAGCAAAAAGGAATTTTACTTGTTAACAAGCATATTGATATTGATTTTGATGTTCCTGAAAACGGCAGCATTTTCACCTATTCAGCTAATATAAAGGCTGACTTCATGGCGCATCATTTACGCTTAGAAGAAGGGCGTCAAATGTTTGACATACTTTTCGGAGAAAGTTATGATGAAGAAGCCGAATCGATAAATTTAAAGCTTCCAGGAAAACATAATGTCGAAAACGCTATAGCATCAATGGCGGTTGCACACATGTTAGGTTGTCAATTCGACAAAATTATAAAAGCTGTTGCTTCTTTCGAGGGGGTCAAGAGAAGATTTGATCACTATAAATTAAGTGGCTTAGTTTATATTGATGATTATGCTCATCATCCTGAAGAAGTTAAAGCTACTTTATATGCTATTCGTAATTTATATCCTGATCAGGAAATAACAGTTGTTTTTCAGCCACATTTGTTCAGCAGAACTAGGGATTTTGCAGACGATTTTGCACAGTCTTTAAGTTTAGCTGACGAATTAATTTTGCTAGAAATATTTCCTGCAAGAGAAAAACCTATTAAAGGAGTAGATTCAAAAATGTTATTAGCTAAAGTGCAGTTAGAATCGAAAAGACTGATGACTAAAGAGGCACTATTAGATGATTTGAAAATCAATAATCGAAGTGTTCTTGTAACACTGGGCGCAGGAGATATAGATCAACTTGTAGAACCAATTAAAAGTATTTATCAAGAATGAGGTGGTTGATAAACATATTAAATGCTAGTTTACTATGTGGTTTGTTTTTCTTGTTAGCTTTTACAAGTGTTAAACAAGACTCATATCCCTGTAAAGGTATCACTATTAAGTTAGAAAATGAAGCTACTTCCTTTGTAACAAGAGGAGAAGTGTTACAAATCATTAATAGCTTGGTAGATAGTATTGATGGACTCCCTTTAGGAGAGTTGCCATTATACGAAATGGAGAAAACTATTGAGCAACACGCTTTGATAAAAAGAGCTGAAGTATTTGTCTTACCAAACGGTCAGCTAATTGTGAAAGTGAAGGAAAAAGAGCCAGTAGTTAGGTTGCAAAATACTCAGGGTAAATCGTATTATTTAGATATAGATGGAAATTTATTTCCATTGTCAAGCAATCATACACAACGAATCATGATAGCCAATGGAAACATTACGGATAGTGTTGATGTTTCTGTTGTAAGTAAGATTTCTAACTACATTTATCAGAACGAATTTTGGAAGGCGCAAATAATGCAGTTACATATAAATGAAAACAAAGAAGTGGAACTTATTCCTAGAGTAGGAAACCATATTATATTATTAGGCAGTGAGGAGGATATGGAAGAAAAGTTCGAAAAATTGCTGCTTTTTTATCAAAAAGGAGTTCAACAAACAGGATGGAATCAATATAGCATAATCAATTTAAAGTATAGGAACCAATTGGTTTGCGTAAAACGATAGCTTATGGAACAGAAAATTGCTGTAGGATTAGACATTGGTACGACTAAAATCACTGTGATGATTGGTCGAAAAACCGAATACGGAAAGATTGAAATTTTAGGTATGGGTAAAGCATCATCCGCAGGAGTAATGCGTGGTATAGTCGCCAATATTGAAAAAACTACTCAATCTATTGAGCAAGCTCTTAATGAAGCGGTTTCAAAATCTGGTATTGACGTCAAACATGTAAATGTAGGTATTGCAGGTCAACATATTAAAAGTTTACAACACAGAGGTCAAATTGTTCGCGAAGATTTGGATTCAGAAATTAGCGAAAGTGACATCAAGATATTAACGGATAACATGTACAAGTTGGTTATGGTTCCAGGAGAGGAGATTATACATGTATTTCCGCAAGAATACATTGTGGATAAGGAAGATGGAATTCACGATCCAAAAGGAATGGTAGGGGTTCAGTTAGAAGCTAATTTTCACATCATTACTGGACAAACAGCAGCTGTGAAAAACATTAAAAAATGTGTAAATAAGGCTAATCTAGCAATGACTGATCTTACTTTGGAACCTATTGCTTCAGCAGAAGCTGTTTTAGATCAAGAAGAAATTGAAGCAGGGGTGGCATTAGTTGATATTGGTGGAGGAACAACAGATATAGCTATTTTTAAAGATGGAATTATTCGTCATACCGCTGTTATTCCTTTCGGTGGTAATGTAATTACTAATGATATTAAAGAAGGTTGTACCATTCTTGAGAAGCAAGCCGAATTGTTAAAAATCAAGTTCGGTTCGGCTTTAAGTAGTCAAAATAAAGAAAATGAAATAGTGTCTATACCTGGTCTAAGAGGTCGTGATCCCAAAGAGATTTCATTGAAAATGTTAGCGAGTATTATTCAAGCTAGAATGGAAGAAATCATCGAATTAGTAGTGCACGAAATTCGCAATTCAGGATACCAAAAAAAGTTGATTGGTGGTATTGTCCTTACGGGTGGTGGTTCGCAACTCAAACATATTTCTCAGTTAGTGGAATTCCATACCACTATGCAGAGCCGAGTTGGATATCCAAACGAACATTTGGCATCTACATCCCCTATTGATGTAAGTAGTCCAATGTATGCAACTGGTGTTGGATTGGTGATGAAAGCACTAGAAAATGAAGAAAATATTGATACGACTTATTCACAAGGAAATCAAAAGAAAACAAGAAGAAGCGGAGGTCTTGGAGAGTTCTTCGGAGGACTTTTAGACAAGATTGATGATTTTCTAGGAAATGATATGAAATAAAAACTTAATTATTAACTTAATAACAAAAACAAATGACAAACGAAAGCGTATTAGCATTCAACTTGCCAAAAAACCAATCATCAGTGATCAAGGTCATTGGAGTAGGTGGTGGCGGAAGTAATGCTGTAAACTACATGTTCCATCATGGAATTGAAGGAGTAGATTTCGCAGTGTGCAACACAGACTTACAAGCACTTGAGGCAAGCCCAATTCCTAATAAAATTCAGATTGGTGCAGAAATAACAGAAGGATTAGGAGCAGGAGCTAATCCTGAAGTTGGACGAAAAGCTGCTGAAGAAAGCATCGATCGAATTGAAGAATTATTAGATAGTAATACTAAAATGTTGTTCATCACTGCTGGAATGGGCGGTGGCACAGGAACGGGAGCAGCTCCTGTTATTGCTCGTATTGCTAGAGAAAAAGAAATACTTACAGTGGGTGTTGTTACTGTTCCCTTTTGGACAGAAGGCGGTCATCGTAAGAAATATGCTCAGCACGGATTAGAAGAGTTGAGAGATAATGTAGATACATTACTTGTGATAAATAATGATAAGCTTATCGAGGTGTTTGGCGATTTAACTTTGAGTCAAGCATTTGGAAAAGCAAATGAAGTATTAAATACAGCTACTAAAGGAATTGCTGAGGTTATTTCACAAACATTGATGGTGAATATTGACTTAAATGACGCGAAGCGTGTTTTGAAAAACAGTGGTACTGCAGTGATGGGACAAGCGTATGCATCAGGGGAAAATCGTGCGATCGAAGCGGTTGAGGCAGCACTAGATTCTCCATTATTAAATGATAATAACATTAAAGGAGCACAACAAGTGTTGTTGAAAATTGTTACTGGAGCAGAGGAACAAGAAATTCGTATGACGGAATTATTCAGTATCAAAAAACATATTCAAGATGCGGCCGGATGTGATGTGAATATTATTGAAGGTATCGGCATTGAAGATGGTCTTGGAGATCAAATTTCAGTAACAGTTATTGCAACGGGATTTGAGGTAAAGGAAGGATTCAGCTCAAGAAAGCCAGAACCTCCTAAAGTTTATGACTTAGATGATGATTCCGTAGTGGATTCAGAATTACAGGACAAAACAACGAAAGATGAACATGAACCTGTTGCTATTTTTAATGAAGAAATAGAGGACGTTCCACAAGCAACTTTCAATTTTGAAGAAGGATCATCAATTATCAATTTCGATTTACTTACAGAAGATGAAGAGCAAACCGATATTTTAGAAGATGTAACATTAAAAGATGATGAATTATCGATGAAGCAAGAAGATGATAAATCAAAAAGTTTTGAGATTAAGGAAGTAGAAGCTCCTGTTGTTCATGTTTTAGAATTTGATGAGAATGATGTGGAGACTAATCTTCCAGAAGAAATTATTCCTGAATTAAAGGATGAGAAAGAAGTTTCTCAAACACCGATAAATCATGGGGTTTCTGCCGAACAAATGGCTATTCGAAGTCGTGAGCGTATGGATCGTTTGCGCGATATTAGCTTTAAGTTGCGCACACCATCAGGTTTAACTGATTTAGAAAATGAGCCAGCATACAAGCGTAGAAATGTTGATTTAGATGAGGTGGCACATTCATCAGAATCAGAAGTGTCTCAATATACTCTAAATGAAGATAATGATAATAATCTAGGGATAAAGCCAAACAATTTCCTTCATGATAATGTAGATTAATGATAGATATTAATAAAGAAATTAAGAATGCTATGTTAGCCAAAGACAGTGTACGCTTAGCGAGTTTGCGTGCTATCAAAACAGCTTTTATGTTGGCCGAAACAGAGAAAGGCGCAAGTGATTTAACTATTCAAGGACAGTTGAAAATTATTCAAAAACAAGTAAAACAACGCAAAGATGCAGCCTCTATTTATCAAAAACAAGGTCGTATAGACTTAGCTGAAGACGAAATGGCGCAGGTAGCTGTTTTGCAAAGTTTTTTGCCTGAGCAAATGAGTGAAGAAGAAATCGAAAAAATTGTGAAAGTAATCATCGCAGATTTAGGAGCTTCCTCTATGTTAGATATGGGTAAAGTAATGAGTGTGGCCAACAAGCAATTGTCAGGTCAGGCTGATGGTAAA
>MDTD01116421.1_pt1 | contig 14989 bp, 16 predicted proteins | sample 811221 | NCBI WGS metagenome assembly MDTD01 (sample SAMN05326646, study PRJNA326480) | marine metagenome | isolation source: seawater | place: Pacific Ocean: South West | collected 2011
CTAACAAATTAAAAAAATTTGATACAATTGGAATTGATTTAGTTGCTATGTGCGTCAATGATTTAATAGTTCAAGGAGCAAAACCTTTATTTTTTTTAGACTATATTGCAGTTGGTAAATTAGATTTGAAAAAAACCAAAAAGATTTTAAAAGGTATTTTTAAAGGATGTAAAATATCTGAATGCAAATTAATTGGTGGCGAAACTGCTGAAATGCCAGGTACCTACTCTAAAAATAAATTTGATTTAGCAGGTTTTAGTGTTGGAATCGTCTCAAAAAAGAAAATTTTAGATAAAAGTAATGTAAAAAAAAATGATGTGGTTTTAGCAATTCCGTCAAATGGAATACACTCTAATGGATATTCCTTAGTACGATCATTATTAAAAAGAAATAAATTACCTGAAAATTTAGAAAAAGAGATTTTAAAGCCAACTAAAATTTACACTAAAGAAGTTTTAGAACTAAATAATAAAAATCTTTTAAATGCTGCTGCCCATATTACTGGTGGAGGGCTAATAGAAAATTTACTAAGGTCAATTCCACAAAGCTTAACTTTGAATATTGATCTTTCAAAAATTAAAATAAAAAAGATATTCAAGTGGATTAAAGATAAAAATATATCTGATAAAGAAATGTTAAGAACTTTTAATTGCGGAATAGGGTTTTGTTTAATTGTTTCAAATAAAAACGTAAAAAAAATAAAAAAAATATTTACTAAAAAATATACACCATACGAGATTGGTTATATTTCTAAAAATCGTAATAAAGTTAATTTGTCTAATTCTTTAAAATGGTAAAAAAAAAGACATGTGTATTTATATCTGGAGAAGGATCTAATCTTAAAAATCTTATTTCTCACTCAAGAAAAAGTAATTTTCCAATTAAAATAAGTTTAGTGATAACCAATAATATAAACGCAAAAGGAATAATCTTTGCTAAAAAGTATAAAATTCCATTTATTTATATTAATACTAAGCTTAAAAATTATGAAAATAAAATTTTATTTAATTTAAAAAAATATAAAATAACTTTTATCTGTCTTGCGGGATACATGAAGATTATTTCCAAAAATTTGGTTAATAAGTATCAAAATAAGATAATTAATATTCATCCTTCACTCCTACCAAGATTTAAAGGTTTGGATACCTTTTCGAGAATGTTAAAAAATAAAGAAAAAAAGGCAGGATGCACAGTTCATTTTGTAAGTGAAAAACTTGATAGCGGTAGCAAAATCACTCAAAAAATTTTTTTTATAGATGATAATGACGATGAGTTAATCTTAAAAAAGAAAACTCAAACGCTGGAATATAAAGCGTTTCCGGAGGCCATAATAAAAATTTTTAGGAACAATTAGAGGTCAAAAAAAAAATCTATCTCCTTTTTTGCATTATCAATAGAGTCTGAACCGTGAACTGAATTTTTATCTATTGAAATACCATAAAGCTTTCTGATTGTATTTTCTTCAGCATCTTTAGGGTTAGTAGCACCCATAATTTTTCTATTCGCTAACACTGCATTTTCACCCTCTAAAATCATAACCACTATTGGACCAGATGAAAGATATGTACATAGATCGTTGTAAAAAGGCTTAGATTGGTGAACTTTATAAAATTCAGCTGCTTCATCTTTAGAAATTTTAATTTTTTTACTTTCTTTAATTTTTAGATTATTTTTTGTAAAGATATCTTTAATGTTTTGAATTAAATTTCTCTCAACAGCATCGGGCTTTATAATAGACAATGTTTGTTCCATTTTTATTTTTCGTAAAACTTTCTTACAAAATCATTTAGTAATCGAACTCCATATCCTGTTGCACCGCCTGAATTTAAGCTTGCTGCCTTTTTAGAAAAGGCCATTCCAGCGATATCTAAATGAGCCCAAGGTGTTTTATTGATAATAAATCTTTGTAAAAACTGTGCTGCCGTTATTGATCCTGCTCCACCTGCATAATTTATATTTTGTACATCAGCGTAAGCTGAATTAATTAATTTGTCATAATTTTTGTGCAAAGGTAATCTCCAAACCTTCTCGTTTATTTCGTTTCCGATTTCATGTAACTGATCCGAGATTTTATCGTCATTAGAAAATAGTCCCGCATACTCTTCGCCTAAAGCCATAATTATAGCTCCGGTTAATGTAGCTAAATCAATTATAAATTTTGGTTTATATTTTTTTTCTGTATAGGTCAATGCATCTGCTAATACTAGTCGACCTTCAGCATCTGTATTTAAAACTTCTATAGTTTTTCCAGAGTAAGACTTAACAATGTCTCCTGGTCTTTGAGCATTTCCATCTGGCATATTCTCGACTAATCCCACTACACCTATAGCATTCACTTTTGCTTTACGTAAAGCCAAAGTTTTCATTAGACCCACTACCACAGCAGACCCTCCCATATCATATTTCATTTCTTCCATAAATCTTGCAGGTTTTAAAGAGATGCCTCCTGTATCGAAACAAACTCCTTTACCAACAAACGCTAAAGGTTTACCAAAATTATTTCTAGCTCCATTCCACTGAATTGTAACTAGATAGCTTTCGTTCTCACTTCCCTGACCAACTCCTAATAAAGATCTCATTCCTAAACTTTTTAATTTTGCCTCATTAAAAATTTCTACCTTAAGCCCCATTTTCTTAAGTGTGGATATTTCTTCAGTATATTTTTTTGGATTTAGTACATTTGGCGGTTCAGATACTAAATTCCTTGCTAAAAAAACACCCTCTTTTATTGAATTAAAATATTTATGTTTATTTTTTAAATTATCATGTTTTTTACTAATAATATTTAGTGTTTGATTCTCTTGATTTTTTTTAGATTTATATTTTTCAAAACTATAACTTTTCAGTGAAAAACCATAAGCAAATTCATTAATTAAATTTTCTGAATTTAAATTAGCAAATAATGTTAACTTATTGATATCCTTTTCATTTGATATATTTGATTTGAGTTGCCCGCCAAGATTATTGATTTCAAAAGTCTTTAAATTTTTTTTAAAAACTATTAAGTAACATTTTTGACTCTCTGAAATATCAAATGAAATAATATTCTTTTTGTTTTTTTTTGAATATTTTTTTAAAAAAGACTTAATTTTGAGTGTTAAAAATTTTGGAATAGTCTCCCCAGAATGAATATTAAACTCTTCAGTAATAAAAAGCCCAATATGGGATGAATTAGTTTCAAATTTATTAGTAAAATTAATCATATTTAAACCATTAGTTGAATTTATTATATGGATGCTTTATTTATATACAATATATTCACATGCTTCAAAACAAAATTTATTATAATTATTTTTTAGAAATTTTTAAAACATTTGCAACAATAATATTCGGTTTATCTTTAATAGCCTTGACTGTAAGGGCTGTAAATTTCTTGGATCTAATTGTAGATAGCGGATATTCTTTATCCACATACTTCCAATACTCTATATTAAACATTTTTGGTATAGCTCCAAAATTTTTCCCACTTGCATTTTTAATCGCTTTAGTAATTTTTATACTCAAGCATGAGAATAATAGTGAGTTTATTATTTTATGGACTACGGGGGTGAAGAAGTCTGTTGTGGTCAATTTAATAATTTTTACATCCTTTGTGGTTCTTATAATATATCTTCTCTTCTCAGTATTTTTAACACCACTTGCATTAAATAAATCAAGACAGTTACTAAATCAAAGTCAATTTAACTCTTTTTTGCCAACAATAAGATCACAAAAATTTTTAGACTCATTTAAAGGTTTAACTTATTTTGTTGAAAAAAAATTCAATAATGAAATCAAAAATATATTTTTTTATGATACTGGCAACAACTTAAAAAAATTTGCCTCAGATGCTTCAGACTTAGGAAATACAACTATCATAGCGGAAAAGGGTTTTGTAGAAAAAAAATTTCTATTCCTTATTAATGGTCAAATTATTTCTAGTAAAAAAGATGACAATGATAATGAGATCATAAAATTTGAGGAACTCAATATTGATTTAGAAAATTTAAAAACAACAGTGATAACAGATTACAAATTACAAGAGACTTCTACATTTAAACTTTTGAGTTGTTTTATAAAAAAAAATAATGATCTGAAATTTTGTACAGATGGGTCCAAAAAGGAGATAATACCTGTTTTGATTAGACGTCTAATACTACCAACATATATCCCAATTATTGCACTAATTTGCTCAATGTTATTACTTAAAAGAAATAAATTTTATTTAAACAAAGTATCGATATTTTTCTACAGTTTTGTTTTACTGATTCTTGCAGAATTAATTCTCAAATATACTGGAACTAATTTTATCTTAAGATATGTATATTTGCTTATACCTTTAATTTCGTGCATTACATTTTACCCTCTACTAATTTATAAATTTTCAAAGTAATTATGAATAATTTAATTTTAAACTATATATTAAAAAATTTTGTAAAAAACTTTTTTATAGTTACTATTATTTTTTATTGTTTTGGCGTTATTTTAAATTTATTTGAAGAGGTTGAATTTTTTAAAAATACTGACGTAAATATATTTATTCCTTTACTTCTCACAAGTATATTTGTTCCAAGCCTTATTATTAAACTTCTACCATTTATTATTTTTATTTCGAGTATTTGGTTTATGCTTAAATTTAGGAATAGTAAAGATTTGCTAACACTTAAAATGTACGGTTATTCAAATATTAAAATTTTTTTTATACTTGCATTTACTTCTTTCGTGCTCGGGTGGTTAATCTTATTTTTTATTAACCCTGTGACTTCATCATTGGTCAAATATTACGAAAAAACTAAATCTAATTATGCAAGAGACATCGATCATTTAGTAACTTTTAATAGGAACGGCTTATGGATAAAAGAAAATCTAGAAAATAGTGAAAGAATTATTACAGCAGCCAAAATGGAAAAAAATAATATTTATGATGTAAAAATTTTTGATTTGGATAAATATTTCAATTTAAAAAAAAAAATTGTCGCAAAGTCAGCTTCAATTAAAACTAATGAATGGATTTTACAAAATGTAAAAATTTTTATTTTTGAGGATGACATACTACAAAGAAAAGACCTAATTAATTATTCAATTAATTCTATCTATAATTATGATAAAATTATTAATTTATTTAACAATTCAGATACTTTTTCTTTTTTTGAAATGTTATCAAATTTTAATGAAATGCTTAACAAAGGTTATAATAGACAATTTTTAAAACAAAATCTTCACGCAATGATGACTTTACCTTTTTATTTGTTTGTGATGACAGCTTTGGCGGCGATATTAACTTTACATACCATGAAAAATTCAGAAAATATAAAATTTATTATTATAGGTTTAATAATATGTGTTTTTATTTACTATTTTAAGGATTTATCTTTAGCATTAGGAAAAACAGATAGAATTCCATTAATTTTATCAATATGGACCCCTGTTATAGCCCTAAGCTTTTTTACACTAGTAGGAGTTATTCAAATAAATGAAAAGTAAATTTTTCATAATTTTAATTAGTATTTTTTTTTTGAAAATTTATTTGGTGAAAATATTTCAATAGTTGCAAGTAATGTCACATTAGAAAAAGAGAAAAATTTAACAATTTTTGAAAAAAATGTCATTATTACGACTAAAAATAAAACTATTAAAAGTGATTATGTAAGATATGACAAAAAAAACGGTTATTTAATTATTAAAGATAATATCTTAGCTGTTGATGATAAGAAAAATACCATTCAAACTAATTACGCAGAATATTTTGAAAAAAAACAAGTCCTAAAAACTAAAGGAAAAACACAAATAAAAACATCTGAGAATTACATATTAATTGGAGAAGATTTGTTTGTTGATAATATTAATAAAATCATAAAATCGGAAAAAAAATCAGTAATAAAAGATCAAGATAAAAATGAAATTTTTTTAGAAAATTTTGAGTATTCTATTGAAGGAAATTTATTCAAATCTATTGGCAGTATCAAATTTAAAGATAAAAGGAATAATAATTACGAATTTTCTCAAATATATATCGATACGAAAAAAAAAGAAATTGTTGGGACTGACTCAAAATCTTTTTTAAATGATGAAAGTTTTAAGATAAATAAAAAAAACAATCCAAGAATATTTGCTAATACAGTTAGTGTTAAAAAAAATGAAAGTGTGTTTGATAAAAGTATATTTACTCTTTGCCAATACAGAAAAAATGATAAGTGCCCACCATGGACAATTCAGTCAAAAAAAATGACACATGATAATTTAAAAAAAACTATTTATTATAAAAGTGCAATTGTGAAAGTTTACGATATACCTATATTTTATTTTCCTGCTCTGTCTCATCCGGATCCTACGGTTAAAAGGCGATCAGGATTCTTGCCCCCGGCATTATATGATACAAAAAATTTAGGTAGTGCAGTATCTATTCCATATTTTTTTGATTTAGGTTTAGATAAAAATTTCACTTTAACTAATCGATTTTACATTGATGAAAATCCATTATTTTTGGGTGAGTATCATCAAGCTTTTAAAAATTCTAATTTACTTGCTGATTTTGGTTTTACCGAAGGTTATAAAAAAACGAGTTCAACAAAAAAAAAGGGAGATAAATCTCATTTCTTTGGAAAGTTTGTCAAAAACTTTGATAATTACCTCGACTCTGAAAATACTATAGATATAACACTTCAAGAAGTCTCAAATGATAAATATCTTAAATTATACAAAATTGAGTCAAATCTTGTAGATCATAATACTGAGACATTAGAAAACTCAATTAATTTTTTTCATTCTAGTGAAGATTTATTCTTTGGAATAAACACTACAATTTATGAAACTTTAAAGGATGATTATGAGGACAAATATGAATATATTTTACCGGAGGTCACTTTAGATAAAAGATTATTCTTAAATGATAAATTTGGAAGTTTAGAATTACAAACTAATTATAAAGTGCACAACTACGATACGAATAAATTGACAAATTTTTTAGTAAATGATTTTTATTATAATTCTAATAACAAATTAATTAAAGATTTTTTAAATACGAAAATCTTAGGAAATATTAAAAATATTAATTATGAAAGCAAAAATGTAAATATTTATAAAGAGGATCCCACTACAGAAATATTTGGTTCTATTGGTTTACTTTCAGAAATTAATTTGCAGAAAAATAATGATAAATTTAGACATTTATTTAAACCAAAAATGTTATTAAGACTATCTCCTGGTAGCATGAGAAAAGAGGATGATGGACCAAGGCTAGATCCACTAAGAGCTTTCAGTTTAGATAGGATATCAAACTTGAATAATTATGAAACTGGTAATAGCGCGACTTTTGGATTTGATTATAAAATAAAAGATAATAAAAATTTTGAAAATTTCAATTTTTCTGTTGCACAAATAGTCAATGAAAAAGAAAATAAAAAAATGGCTGACAGGACTAGTTTAAATGAGAAGCTCTCTGACCTGGTCGGATCTAGTAGTTATACCGTAAATGAAAATTTTAAATTAAATTATAATTTTTCAATTGATCAGAATTATAACGATGTAAATTATAATGAATTAGGTTCCTTTATTAATTATGGAGCTTTGAACATTGACTTTAATTATTTAAGTGAAAGCAGACACATTGGAGATCAAGATTATTTTAAAACTGAGTTGAATTTGAGAAATAAAGACAATGGTCTTTTATCGTTTAAAACAAAAAGAAATTTAACAACTAATTCTTCAGAATTTTATAATCTAAGCTATGAATATATTAATGACTGCTTAAGAGCAGGATTAGTTTACAGAAGAGAATTTTATAATGACTCAGAATTAGAACCAGAAGACTCATTAATGTTTAAAATTACACTTGTCCCTTTTGGTAACTTAGATAGCCCTAAGCTTGATTAATGGTAAAGAATTTTTTTATATATTTGTTTTTCTTAAATTTTTTATTAATAGATATTGCTAAATCAAACATTCAAAATTCAATAGTTGTCAAAGTAGGAAAGAAAATAGTAACAAATTATGAAATCAAAAATAATATATTAAGTTCATTAGTCTTAACAAACAATGAAATAAATCAAAATAATATCGATAAAATCAAACCTCAAATTTTAGAAAAATTAATTAATTTAAAATTAAAAGAAATAGAATTAGAAAAATATAAATATAAAGTAGATAAAAGAAGAGTTGATACATATATAAGACAACTATCCTCAAACAATATAGAAAAATTAAAAAATGAATTTAGAAATTTTAATTTAAATTTTAAACTTTTTGAAAAAGAAATAGAAACTGAATTAAAATGGCAACAATTGATTTATAACAAATATGTCGACAAAATTAAAATTAATGAAAGCCTTTTTGAGAATGAATTTAGCAAATTGATGGATAATAATCTTGATCAAATAGAATTTAATTTATCCGAAATAGAGATAAATTTTGATAACACAATCAAGGATGATTTAATATCCAAAATTTATAACGAAATCAAAAAAAATGGTTTTGAGAAAACTGCTTTACTCTTTAGCACTTCTGAGTCATCATCTAACCAAGGTAAAATTGGATGGATAAATTCAAGAGCTTTATCAAAAGAAATTTTTAATATCTTAAGCAAAATGCAACCGGGTCAAGTAAGCGAACCGATAGTAAAAGCTAAGAGTATTCTGTTTTTAAAGTTGAACAAAAAAAGAAAAAATTTAAATGAAAAAATTGATAAGGAAAAATTAAAGAAAAATTTGATAGAAAAAAAACGTAATGAAATGTTTAATTTATATTCTAATAGTCATTTATCCAAACTTAAAAATAATTATTTAATCGACTTTCAATGAAAAAAAAAATTATTATAATTTCTGGAGATCCTAATAGTGTTAATTCTGAAATAATATATAAAAGTTGGAAAAAATTATCTAAAAATATAAGAAAAAAGATATTTTTAATTTCTAATTATGATTTGTTAAAAGATCAGTTTAAAAAATTAAATTATAAATTAAAGATTAAGAAAGTTAAAAATATTTTTGAGATAGAAAAAAGTGATCAACTAAAAGTTTTACATGTTAATCTCAAATTTAATAATCCTTTTAAAGTACCGAATATATCATCTTCGAAATTTGTAATTAAGACATTAAATCTTGCTCACAATTTGGCTTTAAATAAAGATGTAGCAGGTATTATTAATTGTCCAATAAGTAAGAATCTTTTAAGGAAGAAAAACATAGGCGTAACAGAATTTTTAGCATCCAAATGTAAAGTTAAAGATAATTCTGAAGTAATGATTATAAGGAATAAAAAATTAAGTATATCTCCAATTACGACTCATTCTGATATTAAAACAGTTTCAAAAAAGATCAAAAAAAAATTAATAATAAAAAAGGTAAAAGTTGTAAATAAATGGTTTAAAAATAAATTTAACAAAAAGCCTAAAATAGCATTGTTGGGTCTTAATCCTCACAATGCTGAGTTAAGGAAAAATTCGGAAGAATCTAAAAATATTATTCCAGCAATTAAATCTCTTAAAAAAAATGGTATAAATATTTCTGGTCCTTTCGCATCTGACACTATTTTTATAAACGATTATAATAATCACGATGTAATAATTGGTATGTACCATGATCAAGTGTTATCACCTTTTAAAGCTTTATTTAAATTTGATGCTATAAATATTACTTTAGGTTTAAAGTATATTAGAGTTTCTCCTGATCATGGTGTTGCCACTGACAAAATTTTATTAAAAAAATCTAATCCCGCTAGTTTATTGAAATGTATCCATTTCTTATCAAACTTAAGTGAATGAAATTTTTAAAAAAATCATTAGGTCAAAATTTTTTAATTGACAAAAATATTGCAAAAAAAATATTAAATCTTACCAATCTCAAGAGTAAAAATATTATTGAAATTGGCCCAGGTAAAGGAGCTCTTACTGATGAAATATTAAAAAAAAATCCAAAATCATTATATCTACTAGAAAAAGATAATGAATTATCATCTTTTCTTAAAACAAAATATTCTACTAGTAAAAAAATCAAAATAATAAATTCAGACGTACTTAAGTTTGATTTAAATAAAATTCAGAAAAAGAATTTAATAGTTTTAGGTAACTTACCTTATAACATTTCCTCTCAAATATTAGTTAAGATATTAAAAAATCTTAAATCACGAGATAAATATAGTGAGTTAATATTTATGTTTCAAAAAGAATTAGGTGATAAAATTATTGCTAAATATCCATCTAAAAATTATGGACGTTTATCAATCATAACAGCTTTGTTTCTAAAAAAAATTAATAGTTTTCTTGTTTCATCTAATTGTTTTTTTCCTAAACCTAAAGTAACCTCAATGGTAATACATTTCAAAATAATTAAAAAAAATAAATATAATATTAGAAATATTAATAATTTGGAAAAAGTGACAAATATACTTTTCTCTCAAAGAAGGAAAATGATAAGAAAAAATATCTTTAAGATAATAAAAGCAAAGCAAATTAAGAAAATTCCTAGATTAAATCTAGATATGAGGCCTGAAAATATCTCTCCAGAAATTTACTACAAAATTACTGAGTATTATGAAGAAGGTTAATTTCATTATTTTTATGGCCCAAAATTATTTTTTCTATATGTTTAAAGCACGTATCTAAATCTTTATTTATAATCACATAATCATAATCATTCCAATGTTTTATATCGTCATCAAATGAACTATATCTCTTTTCAACTTCTTCTTTAGTGTTTTGACCTCTCTTTAATAGCCTTTCTTTTAATTCACTTTTGTCAGAGGTTACTAAATATAATTTAATCAAATTTAATTCTTTAAATTTTGATAGTTGTTTAGTTCCTTGCCAATCTATGTCAAAAATAATATCATTTTTTTTTATAATTTCATTCACGTTCTTTTTTAAAGTTCCATAATAATTTCCGAATATTTTAGCGTACTCATAAAACTCTTTTTTTTTAATTAAATCTTCGAATTTTTTTTTTGAAACAAAGTTATAATCAACTCCATTTATTTCACCTGGTCTTGGAGATCTAGTGGTGTGCGAAATAGAAATTTTAAAGCTTTTGTATTTATTTTGAATTTTTTTTGTTAGAGTTGTTTTGCCGGCGCCAGATGGTGATGAGAGAATCACCATTATATTTTTACTGCCAGAACTCATTTCAATTAAACTCTTGAATTAATTTAGCTGCTCTTGCTCTCAATAAATTTAATCGCGTCACCTACAGTTAAAATTTTTTCCGCTTCACTATCTGAGATCTCTGAGCCAAATTCCTCCTCGAATGCCATTACTAACTCTACAGTATCTAAACTATCAGCGCCAAGGTCGTCTATGAAACTTGCTTCCTCTGTAACCTTTTCTTCTTCGATCCCTAAGTGATCTGCTACTATTTTCTTTATTTTACCTTTAATATCTTCTGACATGAATTCCTTTCTTGTATATTTAATTTCTTATTAGATTATTAAATAGAATTGTCAAGCCATATACATTCCACCGTTGACGTGTATTGTTTCACCATTAATGTAGTCTGCCATATTAGATGCTAGGAAAGCTACACAGTTAGACACGTCTTCACCTCTTCCTAGCTCACCCTTAGGAATTTTATTTATTAAAATTTTTTTAAATTCATCATTAATTTTATCTGTCATCTCTGTTTTTATAAACCCAGGTGAAACGCAATTAACATTAATGTTTTTCTTTCCATACTCTATTGCTAGACTCTTTGAAAAAGCAATAATACCTGCTTTCGATGCTGCGTAGTTTGCTTGACCCAAATTGCCTGTATGTCCAACTATTGAAGTTATATTTATAATTCTTCCATATTTATTTTTAAGCATTTTTTTTATTGCGTATTTACACATTAAAAAACTAGATGTTAAATTGATATCTAAAACTTTTTTCCAGTTTTCCTCTGAGAGTCTGATAGAAAGATTATCTAAAGTAATTCCAGCATTGTTGACTAAAATATCTAATCCATTCAATTTTTTATTTATATTTTCAATAAATTGTTCAATTTTATCATGCTCATCTAATTTGAATTTTTCTAAATGAATATTTGGAAATTTTTTTTTTAAATTATTCAATTTTTCCTCATTTGTACCAGAAGCTACTATTGAACTGCCAAAATTATAAAATTTCTCAACCAAACAGTTTCCAATTCCACCTGTAGCACCAGTGATTAATATTTTTTTATCTTTTAAATCCATCTTTTAAGTTTTTAATATCAGCAATAGAGTTAATTGAAAAGCAATTTACGTCTTTAACTGTCCTTTTAACCATTCCGATAAGAGCTTTGCCAGGGCCTATTTCTATAAAATTTTTCACATTAGATTTGTGAATATTTATGATACTTTCTCGCCACCTTACACTAGAAAAAATTTGATCAATCAATAGTTTTTTAATTACCTTCGGGTTTGTTTCTGGACTCGCGGTTACATTGTTAACTATTTTAAATTTTGGATTTTTAAATACAATACTGTTAATTTTTTCTTGCATTTTTTCAGCAGCTGATTTCATTAGTGAACAATGAAAAGGAGCGCTTACTTTAAGAGGAATTGATTTTATTTTTTTTTCTTTTAAAAAGTTTTGGAAATAATCAATTTTTTCTTTATTACCACTAATTATTATTTGACCATTAGCATTATCATTTGCTATTTCACACACTCCCTTAATATCATTTTTTGTTTTTAGTAAATTTATTAATTCATTTGTTTCCACACCTAATACTGCTAACATCCTACCTTTGCCTATTGGCACCGCCTCTTGCATTGCCTTACCTCTCTCATGTAACAAATATAATGCATCGTTAAAATCTAACGACTCCGAGCATACTAGTGCACTATATTCACCTAGTGAGTGACCTGCAAAAAATTTAGTAGAGCTAAAATCAAAATTAAATTCCTCTTTTAAGACTTTAAAAATAGAATAGCTTACTGTTAATATTGCGGGTTGTGTATTTTTTGTAAGCTGCAACTCATCTTCAGGGCCTTCAAGAATAATTTTTGAAATTGAATAATCTAATTTTTCATCTGCACTTTCAAATGTTTTTTTTACAATATCAAAATTTTTATAAAACTCTGATCCCATGCCTATAATTTGTGAACCTTGACCTGGGAATAATAAAGCGCTCATATTTTCTAGTTTATTTATCAATTATATGTATTGCTATAATGAATTATTATAGTATAAACCACTCTTTATAAATAATTAATAAAATAATTTAACTTAAAAACTATGGCCTTTTACGAAAATACCATCGTAGCTAAACAAGATTTAGCCGAAAAAGATTTAAAAACTATACGTGAAAAATATAACGAAATAATAAACAATTCTTCAGGAAAAGTTTTAAAAATCGAAGAATGGGGTCTTTTAAATTTAGCTAATAAAATAAAAAATTATAAAAAAGGTTTTTATATTCACTATAAATTTGAAGGTGATAATACTACTCTTAAAGAAATTGAAAAAAAGATAAAGATAGATGGCTCAATCATAAGGTACTTAACTGTCAAATACAAAAAGCTAGATATTAAAAACGAATTTTTTAAAAAAAAGTAACCTTATTTGATGAAAAGAAAAAATAAAAAATTCCAGAAAAAAAATTCTAACTCACTTAGTAAATTAAGCCTTTTTCAAAAGGGTGACGGTAAATTTTCTAAAAGATGTCCTCTATCAACAAAAAATGCTCCGATTGTTGATTATAAAAATATTGACCTATTAAAAAAATATATTTCAGAGAATGGAAAAATAATATCTTCGAAAATTACTTCTGTTTCATTTAGTAAACAAAAAAAATTAACGAAAGAAATCAAAAAAGCTAAAATTTTAGGACTTTTGTAATGGAAATTATTTTATTAGAAAATATTATAAATCTTGGAAATATTGGGGATAAAGTGAAAGTTAAAAACGGCTATGGGAGAAATTTTCTTTTAAAAAAAGGTAAAGCTCTTAGATTTAATAAAGAAAATCAAGACTTTGTTAACAAAAAAAAAGACGAATTAAATAAAAAAAACTTAGAGATTAAGAACAAGTTTATAGAAATAGCAAAATTAATAAACAATAAATCGTTTATATTTAATAAAGAAAGTAAAGAAAATGGTGAGTTATATGGTTCAATAAAACCTAAAGAAATCACTAATTTAATAAGAGAAAAAGCAAAAGCAGATGTAAGCCCCTCTCAAGTCATATTAAAAGATGAGCTAAATAAAATTGGTGTATTTAAAGTCGATATTAGCTTTCATGCAGAAGTTAAAGCTCAAATAACGATCAAGATAGATAAAATAGAGTCCAAATAACTTTTCCACAGACATATAAAAAAAGTGCGTAACTTTTCACTTTAATGAAACTATCTTTCACTTATTATAATCAAGTGAATGAAATTCAATCAATAAAAAAAGACATTGCAAATAAACAACCTTCTAATTTAGAGGCTGAGCAAGCTCTTCTTGGATCAATTCTAGTTAACAATGATATTATTGATGAAGTTTCAACATTAATTAACCCAAATATTTTTTATGACCCTGCACATATAAAGATTTATGAAGTTATTGAAAATTTGAATAATAAAGGGATGATAGCTAACCCAATTACACTAAAGAACTATTTTGAAAAAGATAACATGCTTGAAGATGTAGGTGGTACGGAGTATTTAGTAAAACTTACTAGGTTTTCTGGATCAATTAAACAAGCTTTAGATTATGCAAAAATTATTCATGAAATGTATTTAAGAAGAGAGCTTGTACAAATTTCTGATAAATTATCCTCAGATACTCTAAATGCAAACACTCAGGAGCAAAATGCTGAAAATATAATTGAAAGTACCGAAAAATCTCTTTTTGACCTTGCTGAAAGGGGTAGCTTTAACCAATCTTTCTTAAAATTTAATCAAGCCGTAGATCAAACTATCGAGATGGCTACTTTAGCAATGCAAAATGATCAGGGTATCGTAGGTGTGCCAACAGGTTTGACAGATTTAGATGAAAAATTAGGTGGGTTACATAAATCAGATTTAGTAATTCTGGCAGGCAGACCATCTATGGGTAAAACAGCTTTAGCTACAAA
>MDTD01199080.1_pt1 | contig 14988 bp, 17 predicted proteins | sample 811221 | NCBI WGS metagenome assembly MDTD01 (sample SAMN05326646, study PRJNA326480) | marine metagenome | isolation source: seawater | place: Pacific Ocean: South West | collected 2011
AACAATAGCTTTCACATCTGCAGGCGCTCCATTGGACGCTGTAGATAACATTACACCTACTGCTTTCGAAGAAGCGGAGTACGCAGCTAGCACAGGTTATGTTGATACATCGTTATTCTCTGGAGACGGAGATATGGCGATCAGATACACTAATTCATTCTTTGGATGGAGTGTAGATGCAATGCATACACCTAGGTTTGATTCAGGTGATGGATCAGACGATGGTTCACCAACAGGAAGTACAAATGGGGAATTTGGTGAAGTAAACGAAATAGTAGTAGCTGGAAATCCGCTATCAATTGCGGGTGTAGACGGTGTTAAACTTACTCTTGGATATGGTATGGTTGATAAAACTTTAGCAAACCAAGAAGATGTTGAGACTGGTACAGCGGCAGTTAACTATTCTTACGGCCCACTAAGCGTTGGTGTACAAAAATCTATTATTTACTACGGTAATAATGGTAAAGGCGCTTATGCAGCGGCTAACTGGGTGAAAAATCAAAGTATCGGTGCAGCATATGCTGTTAACGATAACTTGAGCATATCTTACCAAGAAACAGAGTCTTACAAATCTACAACATCAGTGGCAGCGAGTGCTACTGGAGTTAGACTTTCAGACTCAGTAAGATTAGAAGCAGATACTTGGTCTGTTGCTTATACATTAGGCGGCTTATCAATTAAATATGCTGACTCAGAAGTAGATAACGATGCTTACACTGTAGCTTCAAAAAGTGATAAAACCACTTTAAGTATTGGAGTAGCATACTAAGGTTCGTTAACTCAGAACAAATTTTAAAGCCGGCGAATTTAATTTGCCGGCTTTTTTTATTTCTAGATTAAATAATTTGGTCTATTTTTTAGCTCAGACTTTATAGCATAACCCTGGCATTTAACTAATTTAAGTTTATTGATATTCTTTTGATTAATACCGCCTAAAGCAGCGATTCCATTATAGTTCTTAGTTAGCAAATTAAATTTCACAACACCCAATGAACCTTTTTTATCTTTAGACTCAAAAAGTCTTGAAACAAAAATAATTTTGCATTTTTGTTTTCTTTTTTCATAAATCTCAAAGTGGTTATGAGCAGATCCAACAATATTTAGATTTTCATGATGATAAAAACTTTTATTATAAGAGGATATGTAAAGATTTTTAAGATTAAATTTTTTAATTAATTGTATATCATTAGATATGAAAACCTGTATACCAAATTTTTTGCAATTGTTGATTATTTCAGAATATTTTTCACCGTCTTCCCCTATTTTGTTTCTTAATATGATTGACGCATTATTTTTTTTTATATAATCAAAATTATTATCCTGTATACTTTCTATATAAAAAAATTTACTTAATTTCGCCATGATTAACATTGTAGAGAACTTCTCAAATATTCAAAGGACTATAATAGAGCAATATCCAAAGAAAAAACCTGAAATTATCGCTGTATCAAAAACTTTTCATTTAAATTATATTAAACCTCTTTTAGATCACGGACAGAGACATTTTGGGGAAAATAAAGTTCAAGAAGCTATAAAAAAGTGGACAAAAGTAATGTTAGATATTCAAGATATTAAGTTACATATGGTTGGTAGCTTACAGTCTAATAAAGCTAAAGATGCTGTTAAAATCTTCTCTTACATTCATTCTCTTGACTCAAAAAAACTTGCTAATTCTTTGAAAAAAGCTGAACTAAAATTTAATAAAAAACTAAAATACTTTATTCAGGTTAATATTGGAGAAGAAAAGCAAAAATCCGGAATTTCCATAGATAAAGTTGATGACTTTTATTTTTTTTGTAAGAACGAGGCAAAACTAAATGTAGTTGGCTTAATGGTTCTTCCTCCTAATGACAAAAATCCGGAAATTTATTTTAAAAAAATATACGAAAAAAATAAATCATTAAACTTACCAGAATTAAGTATGGGCATGACAGCAGATTATAGGCTTGCGATAAAATATAACTCAACTTTTTTAAGAATTGGGTCGGCTATATTTGGAGAGAGAAATATTAAATAATTATTTTAGTTTTATTATTTATATTTTTAAGAATTTTTCTCATGTCTCTTTTAGATATTGCAATACAGCCTTTAGTTTTTTGAAAATTGTTTTTAGCTATATGTAAAAAAATTGCGCTTCCTCTATTTTTCTTTACAGGATTACTATTATAACTCGTCACCAAGATTATGTCGTATATGTTATCTTTTCTAAAAAGTTTTTCAGCACCATAATCGAAAGGGAAATGAATAAGCTTATTGTATTGATTTGAGGTAACATCATCACACCATCCCATATTTTTCTTTATTGGTATTTTTTTAAAATGTGATCTTAAATTTCTTACTCTATCTTTTCTATACATGAGTTTTGTGAAAGAATATCTCCCTTTTGGTGTAGCTAAATCACCCTCTCTTTTTTTTTTTAAAATTCCTGTTTTACCAATTGCACATTTTATTTTATAGTCATTTAAGATAAGTTTTTTATTTTTTAATTTAATATGCATATTAGCAACGAAGATATCAGTGTATTAGTATTTGGCAATAATGAATTTTCTGCAACATTGATAGAATTACAAGAAGACTTAAACTTCAAAATAGATACTTTCGCAAAAGAAAAACTCAATAGTCAAAGTATTATTTTTTATTTTCAAGAAAGTAAAAAAAATAAATCTGATTTTGAATTAATAAGAGATTCGAGCAATATAAAAATATTGTTTTATCAAAAAGAATCAATCAATGAAAAGATAAATTTTGATTTAAAAATTTTATTGCCGTCAAAAATTTCATTCATTAGGTCGAATACTTTAAATCTTACGGTTAAAAAGAAATTTTCATTGAATTCAACAATTCAAATTAAAGATTATATTTTAGACAAAAATGAAAAAAAATTATTCAATGGAAAAATTTTTATTTCTTTAACAGAAAAAGAAATATTTATTTTAGACCTGCTTTTGGGTAAAAAGGCGCCAGTTAGTAAGGAGGAACTTTTGTCCAAAGTTTGGAATTACGCAAAAGGAGTTGATACTCATACCGTTGAAACGCATATTTATAGACTAAGAAAAAAAATTGGCAAAAGTTTTAATGATAAAAAATTTATAAAAAATGATGAGTATGGATATTCTTTATGAAGAAGAGAAATAAAATAGCAATAGATCTATTTTCAGCTAAATATAGAAAAAGAGTAGTTAGGCCTAAAAAAGGTAAGGGAAGTTATAGTAGAAAAAAATTAAAACTAAAGTCTAGCTCCTAATATTTGTATAACTTTAGAGGATAATTCTGTACCTTTGTTGAGAGACTCTTTTAAGGATAATTTGTTTACTAGCCCATGTAAAAACCCTGCAGCAAATAAGTCACCTGCTCCAGTTAAATCTTTTACGTCCAAATTCTTTACACTCTGACATTCTACAACTTCGTCGTTATTAATTACAATACTTCCGTCTTTACCTCTAGTTATTACAACAATTTTTTTTAGAGATCTTGAAAAGTTTATGATCTTAGTTAACTCTTTCTCATCGACAAGAGCTTGCATTTCCTGTTCATTCGCAAAAACTATATCTAACTTATTTTTCACTAAATTTAAAAAATCTTTTTTATGTCTTTGAACACAAAAAATATCTGAAAGAGACATTGCAGTTCTCTTTGAATTTTCTATAGCTTTTGAGAAAGCTTCTTTCGGCTGACCTTTATCCCACAGATAACCCTCAAGAAATAAAATTTCACTATTTTTTATTGAATCTACATCTATATCTTGCGCACTTATTTTTCCAGCAATGCCAAGAAATGTACACATTGTTCTTTCAGCATCAGGAGTAATTAAAATTAAACAAGTACCAGTTGGTACCTTTTCTTTTTTTTTGGAGTATAAAAATTTAACTTTCTCTTTTTTTAAACCTTTCTCATACTCATTTCCAAATTTATCATCATTAATTTTTCCAATGAAACCAACTTTATTGTTTAATTGAGAGAGTCCAACTATGGAATTAGCAATTGATCCTCCAGATATAGTTTGTTCAATTTTAAGGCTTGAAATTAGTTTTGTAAACTCCGCTTCATCTACTAATTTCATTGTGCTTTTAGTCAAATTATTTTGGTTTAAAAAATTATCATTTACTTTACATATTACGTCCACAATTGCATTTCCTACACCAATTACTCTCATACTACGCTTTTTTTGTAATCATCCTTTTTTTTCTCTTGGGAAAACAGCTTTTACAAATTCTACAGGAAATACCAAAGCAATCCCTCGCTTTACAATATTCTCGTCCATACCAGATTATTTGCAAATGCAATCTATTCCAATATTTTTTTGGAAAACTGTCCTTTAAATCCTTTTCGGTTTGTATCACATTTTTTCCATTTGTAAGACCCCACCTTTGCGCTAGACGATGAATATGTGTATCTACTGGAAAAGCTGGAATTCCAAATCCTTGAGACATAACCACACTAGCAGTTTTGTGACCAACACCTGGTAGGCCTTCTAATTCTTCGTAAGTTTTTGGAACTTTTCCATCATATTTTTCAACCAAAATTTTTGACAGATAAAAAATACTTTTTGCCTTCACTCTAAAAATACCTATTTTTTTAATTAATTTTTCAATTTTTTTTCTTCCAAGTTTAACAAAATGAGCTGGTTTGTTATATTTAGGATATATTGTGCTTGTTACATTATTTACGTTTACGTCTGTACACTGTGCTGATAATAAAACTGAGATAAGAAGAGTAAATATATTTTTATAATTTAATGGAATTGGAACCTTAGGGTAAATATTGTTCAAAATTTTTATAATTATTTTAGCTTTTTTTTTATTATTCACTTAAAACAAATAATTAAAAGTTTAAAAGATCTCTCATAGAATAAATTCCAGGTTTTTTATTAATTAGCCACTTTGCAGCTACTAAAGCACCCTCTGAATAAAGAGCACGGTCAAAAGACTCATGGTTTAATGTAATTATTTCTTTTCCACTAGAAAACTTAACTTCATGTTCTCCAACAACCTTACCTTTTCTCATAGAATTAAAATTAATTTTTTTTCCGTATGGAAATGTTTTTTTATTTAAGTATTTTTTTCCAATCAAACTAAAGAAATTTTTTCTTTTTCCAATTGCTATCCCTTTTCCTAACATTAAAGCCGTACCTGATGGATAATCTTTTTTATATTTGTGATGCACTTCAAAAACTTTACTTAAAAATTTTTCCCCAAGAGATTTTGATGCTATTTCAGTTAAATACATCAATAGATTTACACCCAAACTCATATTTCCTGCTTTAAGAATTGAAATTTTTTTAGAAAACTTTCTTATCATGTTTTCGTCTTTTACTGAAAATCCAGTAGTCCCTATTACAACTTTCTTATTTAACTTGTAAGCAATTTTTAATACTTCTATTGTGCTTCTGGGAACGGTAAAATCAATAATCACATTAGCTTTTTTAAATGCGCTAATAGAATTTAATTCCGGTTTTAGGCCATTGATTTTTTTATTGATTTTTTTATTTTCAGTTAAAGAAACAAGTTTAAAACTTTTGTCTTTTTTAATCGACTTAATGAGTTGTTGACCCATTCTGCCTTTGCATCCAGTGATAGATAATTTTATTTTTTTCATTTAAATCAAATATATAATTATAACAATAATTAGCACAATTATAGTCCAAATAGATAGATTCTTTAAAAGAGTTATAATTTTTTTATTCGAAGATAGAAAAGAGGGAGTAACTAAAAAAAGGACTGCAATTAAAAAAATTGCAGACATAATTTGACTTATTTCCATTTAATAATTTAGTTTTTCCAAAACTTTTTAGCTTTATCAAAAAAGCTCTTAATAGCAGGGTTAGGTTTATTAGACTCAATTTGATTAAATTCTTCTAGTATTTCCTTTTGTCTTTTTGTTAAAGAAGAAGGCACCTGAGTGACAATTTTTATATATAAATCTCCAAAATTATTTCTTCTTAAAACTGGCATTCCTTTTCCCTTGAGTCTAAATTGTTTACCATGTTGAGTGCCTGGCGGTATCTTTATTTTAGATTTACCACCATCTATTGATGGTACTTCGACAGTTGATCCGAGAGCAGCATCAGACATGGAAACAGGAAGTTCATAAAAAAGGTGTTCCTCAGATCTTTTAAAAATATTATGATTATTAATCGAGATAAAAAGATATAAATCACCACTTGATCCACCTTTAGAACCTGCTTCTCCTTTTCCAGATAACCTTATCCTTGTGCCATCATCCACACCTTTTGGAATTTTTACAGAAACTTTTTCTTGGGTTTGATTCTTGCCATTTCCTCCACATTGTTTACAAGGGTTACTTATGCTCTCTCCATAACCACTACACTGAGGACAAGTTTGTTGAATGGTAAAAAAACCTTGACTAGTTCTAACCTTACCCTGTCCATTGCAGTATTTACAAATTGCAGGCTTAGACCCCGGTTCCGAACATTCACCGGAGCATCTAGTACATTTTTTATAAGTTGTGTAATTAATGTTTTTATTTAACCCAGAAAAAGCTTCTTCAAGTGAAATTGAAACATCATATCTTAAGTCATTACCTCTATTACTTGATCTTCTATTTGAACGTCTACCACTACCGAATATGTCATCTCCAAAAAAATCTTCAAATATATCTGAAAAAGATGAACCAAAATCAAAGTTTCCAAAACCTTGATTTCCCCCACCTTCAAAAGCAGCGTGTCCAAATTGATCATAATTCGTTTTTCTCTTATCATCTGATAGAACATGATATGCTTCGCTAGCCTCCTTAAACTTATCCTCGGATGCCTTATCTCCTTTATTTTTGTCTGGATGGTATTTTAGTGCTAGTTTCCTATATGCCTTTTTAATTTCATCTTTTGATGCATTTTTATTTACACCTAAGACATCATAATAATCTCTTTTTGCCACAAGAAATTGCTCCTTTTTTTTGCTTAGGCGCTTTTTTCTTTATCTTCTTTTACGTCTTCAAAATCTGCATCAACAACATTCTCTTTATCAGTTTTAGATTTGGAGTCGGGTCCAGAATTATCACCTTTGTCATTGTTGTTTGGAGGATTTTTTTGCTGACTCTTATAGACCGCCTCCCCAAGTTTCATTGAAACTTGAATTAAGTTCTGTGTTTTCTTTTTAATATCCTCAACATCAGTACCTTTAAGGGCCTCTTTTAAGTCTGAGATTCCTGTCTCTATATTTTTCTTCTCGTCAGCAGTTATTTTATCACCATGCTCTTTCAAACTTTTTTCAGTGCTAAAAACAATACTATCTGCTTGGTTTCTTGCGTCTACTGCTTCCCTTTTTTTCTTGTCAGCTTCTTTGTTTGCTTCAGCATCCTTAACCATATTTTTAATCTCATCTTCAGACAAACCACCAGAGGCTTGAATTTGAATTTTCTGTTCTTTTCCAGTGCCTTTATCTTTTGCAGATACGCTTACGATTCCATTAGCGTCAATGTCAAAGGTTACTTCGATTTGTGGTGTACCTCTTGGAGCAGGGGGTATACCAACAAGTTCAAAATTGCCTAGCAACTTATTATCTGCTGCCATTTCTCTTTCACCCTGAAGAACTCTTATGGAAACTGCAGGCTGATTGTCTTCAGCAGTTGAAAACACCTGACTTTTCTTAGTTGGTATTGTTGTATTTTTATCTATAAGTTTTGTTGAAACGCCACCTAAAGTTTCTATCCCTAGTGAGAGAGGTGTTACATCTAAAAGCAATACATCCTTAACGTCTCCTTGTAAGACACCAGCTTGAATTGCTGCACCCATTGCAACCACTTCATCAGGGTTCACGCTTTTATTAGGTTCTTTGCCAAAAAAATTTTTAACAGTTTCAATTATTTTTGGCATTCTGGTCATTCCTCCAACTAGAACTACCTCATTAATCTCTGCAGCTGAAAAACCGGAGTCCTTAAGCGCAGTTTTACATGGATCAAGAGTTCTCTCGATAAGCTTTTGAACTAGAGCTTCAAGTTTTGCCCTAGTAAATTTTAAATTTAAATGTTTAGGACCTGATTTATCTGCAGTGATAAATGGTAAATTAATTTCTGTTTGAGTGGCCGAAGATAATTCAATTTTAGCTTTTTCAGCTGACTCTTTCAACCTTTGCAAAGCAAGCTTGTCAGACCTTAAATTTATACCGTTATCTTTTTTGAATTCATTAATTAGATAATCTACTATTGTATCATCAAAATCTTCACCACCTAAAAAGGTGTCTCCATTAGTAGACTTGACTTCGAAAACTCCGTCACCGATTTCCAAAATCGAAACATCAAAAGTACCGCCGCCCAAATCATATACAGCAATTTTTTTTCCACCTTTTTTATCTAAACCATACGCCAAAGACGCAGCTGTTGGCTCATTGATAATTCTTAAAACTTCAAGACCTGCAATTTTTCCGGCGTCTTTTGTAGCTTGTCTTTGTGAGTCATTGAAGTAAGCTGGCACAGTAATCACAGCTTGTTTAACTTCTTGACCTAGATATTTTTCAGCTGTCTCTTTCATTTTTTGAAGAACGAAAGCAGAGATTTGTGCAGGAGAATATTTTTTTCCTTTTCCCTCAACCCATGCGTCACCGTTTTCTGATTTCACTATTTTATATGGAACCTTCGTAATATCTTTTTGTACTGACTTACCATCGAATTTTCTTCCAATAAGTCTCTTAACAGCAAATATTGTATTATCTGGGTTTGTAACACCCTGTCTTTTTGCCGGTTGACCAACAAGTTTTTCCTCGTTTTCTAAAAAAGCAACAACAGATGGAGTAGTTCTTGCACCCTCGGCATTTTCTAATACCTTAGCCTGCGAGCCATCCATAATTGCTACACAAGAATTTGTTGTTCCTAAATCTATTCCTATAACTCTGCTCATAATTTTTCTCCGAATGATTGTTATATGGGTGCTTTTTTTTACGTATCAAGGGTGAAACCTAGAATTTTAAGCTTTTTTCTCTTTTTCTTCGCTTTTTTTCTTAGAAATACCCACCAAGGAGGGTCTTAATAGTCTATCACCATACATATAACCGCTTTGAATTTCCTGGATAATTGTCCCCGGATTTACTTTCTCATCCTCTAGTTCTAGCATCGCTTGATGAAAATTAGGGTCAAATTTTTTATTCAAAGCATCGATTTTTGTAATATTGTTTTTTTTAAAAATAGAGATCATGTCATTTTCAATTATTTCAATATTTTTAATGTATTTTTCATGATCATCATTCTTTTTTAAGTTTTCATCATCTTTTATTGATTTTTTTGCTCTCTGAAGATTGTCTAAAAGTGCAAGAGATTCTTTAGCAAAACTAAAACCGCCAAAATCAATAGCATCTTTAATCTCTTTTTCAAAACGTCTTCTTTGATTTTCTAGTTCTGCTAAGGCGCGAAGGTGTTTTTCTTCGGCTATTTTTAATTTATCTTCCAATGACTCCTCTTTGTCATCAGACTTATGTTTTATCTCATCCAAATCTTGAGACTTTTTTTCTGAATTATCTTCCATTATAATTGATATATAATAATAGAAAATTAATTTTCCAGCTTAAAATGAAAAAAAATAATACAATTCTTATCGGCACACATAATAAAGGAAAATTCAAGGAAATCTCATATTTACTACCAAAAAACTTTATTAAAATTTCTCCTTTAAAATTCAATATCAAAAGTCCAAAAGAAACAGGAAAAACATTTATGCAAAATGCAGATATAAAAGCAAAATATTTTTTTAAAAAGTCTAAGTTAATGTGTATTTCTGACGACTCAGGACTGTCTATCAAAGCTTTGAAAGGCAAACCTGGAGTACACTCTGCCAGATTTGCAAAAAAAAATGGTGGATTTTTAAAAGCTATGAAGAAAATTCTAAAAAGTTTACGTGGTCAAAATGATAGAAGAGCAACTTTTATTTGTGCATTGTCTATAAGAATTAATGAAAAAAAAAAATTCAATGTCCTTGGAAAAGTTGAAGGAAAAATCTCCTCTAAAATTTTAGGTAAAAATGGATTTGGATATGATCCTATATTCATACCAAAAGGTAAAACTATTACTTTTGGGCAAATGTCTAAAAGGAAAAAGATGAAAACCGATCATAGATTTATCGCTTTTAACAAATTGAGAAAAAAAATTAATATTCTCTAAAGACCTTATTTTTAGCTTGATAAATTTTCAATTTTTGTGAAACACGACCATCTTTCAAATTAAATTTACCAATTTTGCCTTTAACATTTTCTTTAAACATAAAACTTTTTATAGAATTAACATTTTTATCTTTTTTCCAGACATAATATATTAAACCTATAGCATCATATCCAAGAATTGTTATTTCGCTTGGCATAGTTCTAAAATTTTTATAATAATTTTCTCTATATTTTGAAAAATTCTTATAATTTACTGAGGGATAATAAATCTCTTTAATCGAATTTTCATAAAAAATACTTTTATCAAACCATTGATTTATTGTAGTAAATAACACATCATCTTGATTTACATCAGAAAATACTAGTGATGATAAAACACTTTTTAACCTGTTACCAAAATCAATTACTAAGACTGAGTCAAAATTTACTTTACCTAAAGTGTAAATTTGCTCAAGTTTTTCAAGTTCCCTTTTTGATTTTTCATCATCTCTTTTTTCGAGAATTTTTTTTCTAATTTCAAGATTTTTTTTACGCTGATCATAATTTGTTAATGTCTCTATTTCTCCAGTTAACACTTTTGGATCGGGATTGTATTTAAAAATTTTATGATATTTTAAATCAATATTTTTTAAATTTTTTTCAACATTCTCTGCAAACTCATCATTGGGAAAAAGAACAACAGTTTTGTAACGCTTCTGCTTATCTAAAAATTCTTTTATAGCTAATAATTGAGACTCGAGACTTATACCGATATTAATTACATTCTTTTTTATTTCGGTATCTAAATTTGATGGTGAAATAAAAACTATGTCATTAAATTTATATACATTTTTTGTTTCATTATAATTAATTGGACCAATAATAACTTTTGCACCCTCAGAAATAATTTCTTTAGCTGCATTGTCCAATTTTTCTGGATCATTTGAACCAGAATCTCTTGGAATAATCGTGATGTTTTCGTCACCAATTTCTTCAAGTGCTAATTGAACAGAATAGAGAAAAGAGTTGCCTAATTCTTTGTACTCTCCAGTAAAGGGTACTAATAGACCAATTTTAAGTTTATCATCTGCCGCTTTACTAATAGTTGTGCAGTTTAAAAATATCAATAAATAAGTTAAAATTAGCGAAATTTTTTTTTTCATAATAATGAATACTTTTATTAAAGGTTTATACATTGTTTCAACACCAATAGGCAATTTAAATGATATTACATTGCGAGCTGTTGAGGTTTTAAAAAACTCTGATTTAATTCTTTGTGAGGATACAAGACACTCCAGTAAACTCTTAAAACATTTAAAATTAAAAAAAAAAACTTCATCGTTTCACAAATATAACGAGAAAAAAGAGCTCAATAAAGTAATTAGAACTTTAAAAGAGGGCAAAATTTTGTCTTTAATATCGGATGCAGGCACACCATCCTTGTCGGATCCAGGCATGTTGTTGGTTAATGAGTGTGTGAAAAACGATATAAAAATTTTTCCTATTCCCGGTCCGTCTGCCATAACATCTGCAATGAGTGTATCCGGATTTAACCAAGAGTTTCTTTTTTTTGGATTCTTGCCTAAAACAGAAAATGATTTAATTAATACTTTAGAAAAATTAAAAAATCTTGATTTTTCACTAATCTTTTTCTTACCTGGTAAAAAAATCAATTTTTATTTGAATGCCTTCAAAAAAAAATTTGGGGATAGAAAAATCCTTATCGCAAGAGAAATGACTAAAATTAACGAAACTTTTTATAGAGACGAAATAAAGGATATTCCTCTTTTTAAAAATATGTTAAAGGGTGAATTGACAGTAATTATTTCTAAAAAATCTTTTAAAATTAATACTTTGGAGGAAAATATAGAAAACATAAAAAAAGAAGCAAAATCTTATCTAAAAAAATATAGCCTTAAAGATGTAGTTGAGCTTATCGCAAAAAAAGAGAATATTAAAAAAAACAAAATATATAAATTATGTTTAGAATTGAGAAAAAATGAAAATAATTAGAATCATAGTTTTATTTTTAATGCTTAAAAGTTGTGCCCCTTTTTCGGATATTAGTAGGTTTGGCCAAGGTGTCGAAATTACTTTTGACCCTAGGACCATAGGTATGCAAATTGACGATACCATAATGCAAAAAAATTTAGTAGCTAGACTTACTCTAACAGAAAAAAAATATTTTTTTATAAGTGTAGAAGTCATAGACGGCCATATTTTTTTATCTGGGAAGGTTAATGAACCGGAGGAAAAACTAAGGATTACAAAAATGGCTTGGGAAACTAAGGGTGTGAGATCAGTTAAAAACGCCGTTACTATCAAAGGTAAATCAAATTTTAAGAGTACGTCAAAAGATATTTTTATAACAACCCAACTTAGAACTGCTTTAATAGTTAATAAAAAAACTAAATCAAGAAATTATTCTCTAGAAACAATAAATAAGAATATTTATATTTTTGGAATTGCAATGGACAAAGATGAAAAGGAGGAGGTAATTAATGAAGCAAATAAAATCTACGATGTTGAAAATGTTATTCCCTCAATTTATCTTGTTTCAGAGTTGAGTAGAAATAAATCTTAATTTTTACTATAATCAATTACATCAGATGAATAAGCCGCAATTGATGCCAAATTTAATATATCTGATGTTGTCGATCTTAAAGGAGCTACTTCAATTGGTAAATCTAATCCTATTAATAAAGGACCTATAAGCTTAGCGCCCCCAAATGATTTCATCAGTTTTGTGGATATTGCAGCGCTGTGTAGAGCTGGCATGATCAAAATATTGGCTTTTCCAACTATTTTTGAAAATGGATAAATTTCTTGATAAACAGGATTTAAAGCCACATCAGGTTGCATTTCACCGTCAAAATCAAATTCAACTTTTTCCTTTCTTAGTAAATCGATCGCTTCTCTAACATGTTTTGTGTTTCTTGATATAGGTTTTCCAAAAGTAGAATGTGATAAAAAAGCTACTTTTGGCTCAAAACCAAAAAGTTTTGATATTCTCACACATGACTTTGACACTGCAACTAATCGTTCTGGTGATGGAAAATCTTGAACATTAGTATCAGCAACTAAAATTGTTCTACCTTTAAAAACAATCATGGTCATACCAAAAATAGTTTCACCTGGCCTAGCATTACAAACTTGTTTTAAACTCTCTACCGAAGCTGCGTAATGTCTAATATTTCCAGTTACCATTGCATCGGCATCTTTGCAAGCAACCATAGATGCACCAAAAGCAATACGATCGTTTCGTACCAGTCTGTCCACATCTCTCTCTAGCTGACCAGTCCTTTGAAGTTTTTTGTAAAGATACTTTACGTATTTGTCTCTTTTAACTTTATCAGTTGAATTTACAACATCTATTTTATATTTTTCGTCTAATCCTATCTTAATTAAAGTTTCTCTTACACGTTTTTCATTGCCAATTACGATTGGGTTACCCAATTTATTTTTTCCAAACTCGACTGCGGCTTTTAACATGTTCTCATCTTCACCTTCTGCAAAAACTACCCTTTTTTTATTCTTTTTAACTTTAGAGTTTATACCTTGCATGATAGACATTGACGGGTCTAAACGATTAGACAAACTGTCTTTATAATTTTCTAAATCAGATATTTCTTTTCTAGCGACACCTGTTGATATAGCTGCCTTTGCGACCGCAGTCGGAATTTCACTAATTAATCTTGGATCAAAAGTTGAGGGTATAATATAATTTTTGCCAAATCTTGGTCTATCACCTCCATATGCTGAAACCACTTCATCTGGCACTTCTTCCCTAGCTAACATTGCAATTGCTTTTGCTGCAGCAATTTTCATTTCTTCATTAATGACTTTTGCCCTAACATCTAAGGCTCCTCTAAAAATGTAAGGAAAACCAATTAGATTATTTACTTGATTTGGATAATCAGATCTTCCTGTTGCTATTATTGCATCGTCTCTCACTTCTAAAATTTGCTCAGGCTTAATTTCTGGATCTGGGTTCGCACATGCAAAAATAATTGGATTTTTACTCATTGATCTTACCATTTCTTTTGAGACAACGTCTTTAGCCGATAATCCTAAAAAAACATCAGCATTCTTCATCGCCTCTTCGAGAGTCCTGAGTTTTGTTTCTACTGCGTGTAATGATTTAAATTCATCTACATTTCCTCTTCCTTTGTAAATAACTCCTTTCCTATCACACATCACTACATTTTCCGCTTTTACTCCAGTAAGTTTAAATAAATTTGCACAAGCTATTGCAGATGCGCCTGCTCCATTGATAACTATTTTTACTTTATCAATTTCTTTTTTTGATATTTCTAAAGCGTTTATCAGAGCCGCTGTAGTGATAATTGCTGTACCGTGCTGATCATCGTGAAAGACAGGTATATCTAAAAGCTCTTTTAATTTTTTTTCAATTACAAAACAATGAGGAGCCCCAATATCCTCTAAATTTATCCCTCCGAACGTACCAGCAATATTTTTGATAGTATTAATTATATCATTAGGATCACTGCTATCCACTTCAATATCAATAGAGTCAATATCAGCAAATCTTTTAAATAAAACTGCCTTACCTTCCATGACTGGTTTTGAGGCTAAGGATCCTAAATTTCCAAGCCCTAATATTGCAGATCCGTTACTTATGACTGCAACTAAATTTCCTTTAGATGTGTAGTCATAGGCGCTATCTGGGTTTTTTGAGATTTCTTTTACTGGTGCTGCAACTCCTGGTGAGTAAGCTAATGAAAGGTCCCTTTTAGTCGTTAAAGACTTTGAAGAATTGACCTCAATTTTGCCTGACTTTCCATTTAAATGAAAATCAAGAGCCTCTTTATCTGTATAATGATCAATTTTTGATTTTTTTGTCATTAATTTTTGATTATGTAATATAAATGAGAATTAATCACTG
>MDTD01060541.1_pt1 | contig 14985 bp, 17 predicted proteins | sample 811221 | NCBI WGS metagenome assembly MDTD01 (sample SAMN05326646, study PRJNA326480) | marine metagenome | isolation source: seawater | place: Pacific Ocean: South West | collected 2011
AAGCAGCACCCACCTCTAGCCTCCAAAGACTATTATAGCAGTAATGATTTCTAATCTACAAGAAAAGATTAAAAAATTATTTTTCCCTTTGTTTGTCAGCTTCAAAAACACCTAGGACGTGAAAATCTTGACAATGTAATCCTAATTCCTCTAAAGATTTTTGAACTTTTGGATCTTCAATGTGACCATCAAGGTCACACAAAAAAAAGAAAGAGTCGAACGTGTTTTTTTCTGGGTAACTTTGTAATTTAGTTAAATTTACTCCATTAATTGCAAATCCACCTAGCGACTGATAGAGCGCAGCTGGTTTACTTTTTAACTTAAATAGAAAAGATGTGATGTATTTCTTATTTTCAAATTCAGGTTGAGAAATATTTTTTCCCATTACTAAAAATCTTGTTAAATTACCCTTTTCATTTTCAATATTTTTATGAATAACTTCTAAGTTATAAGTTTTTGCGCTTAAAGAAGAAGCAATTGCAGCTTTAGTTTTATCTTTAGTTTTAAAAACCATTTCAGCAGAACCTGCTGTATCTGCTCTTACATGTTCAATCAAATTATGAGATTTTATAAAATTAGAACATTGTGATAATGCTTGTCCATGAGAGTATACATCTTTTATTTCTGAAATTTTAACGCCTGGAAGTCCTAATAAATTATGTTCAATTTTTTGAAAATATTCAGAATAAATGTTGAGCCTATATTCAAATATTAAATATTCAATACCTATATTACCAGTAATTCTATTTGATTCAGGGATGATTATTTTAGAGTCAACTTCTTTTGATGCTTTTAAAAAACATTCATCAAAAGTTTTACATGGAATAATTTTTGCTTCGGGGTCAATTGTTAATGCTGCTAAATGAGAGTATGCTCCAAATGTTCCTTGAAAATAAATTTTATTCATTATGATTTATATTCCATTATTTTTTTTATAGCTATAAAATCCTCAATTGTATCGACACCAGTTGAAGGAGCTTTAGCGAGAGCTACGTTTATTTTAATATTATTATCTAGGGCTCTAAGTTGCTCTAATTTAAATTTTATTTCATTAGAAGATTGATTATAAGAAACAAAATCTTTGAGGGTTTCTTTTTTAAAACAATATATGCCTAAATGATGATAAATGTTTTCATTTTGATGTAATATTTCCCTCATAAAATTAATTGCTTCTGGAAAATTTGCATCATTAAGACTTTCATTTGTTATTACTTTTACCACACTTTGTTTTTTATATAATTTTTTATCGATAATTTTTGAGGCCAATGTTCCTAATTCAGAATCATTTTTTATCATTAAATTGTTTAAATTTCTTATATCATCTTTATTCATCAAGGGTTCATCGCCCTGAAGATTCATCACTAAATCAATATTTGAATTATTAAATCTTTGTAAAGCCTCATAAATTCTATCAGTGCCTGTTTTATGCTGATTTTTAGTTAGAATAGCTTGTCCACCATTTTGCTCTACGTCATGAATTATTTCTTTGTCCTCAGACGCTACTATAACTTCTCCAATATTTGCCTCCTCTGCTTTCTTAAAAACATGAGAAATAATTGATAAACCATTAATTTTTAGCAGCGGTTTGCCTGGTAATCTAGTGGCTGATAACCTAGAAGGAATTATAACTAATGTTTTCATTGGACTTTTTTATTTATTATTACAATATAAGCAGAGGCAATTTTATACATCAAAATATATAAGAAATTTTTTATTTATAGTGTTATACGTTCAAAACATATTTAATTAAAATGGATTCTTTTGAATTAAACAAAATAATTGCTGCGGTACTGATGGTTGCTCTTCTTATTATTGGTATTGGAAAGGTTGCAGATGTAATTTTTCATGTGGAAAAGCCAGAAACACCGGGCTATGTTGTTGAAATGGAGCAAGCAGTTACCACTACTCAGACAACTGCAGAGGCTAGTGAGGAAAAAATTGATATGTCTGCATTAATGGCTATGGGGGACCTCGCAACTGGTGAAAAAGTTTTTAAAAAATGTGCAGCTTGTCACTCAATTGTTAAAGGAGGAAAAAATAACATTGGTCCTGCTTTATACAATGTCGTTGGTAGAAAGGTTGGTGTTATTGATGACTATAAATATTCTAAAGCTCTCTCTGAATACAGTAAAGAATGGACCTTTGAGGAATTAAATGGTTACTTAATCAAACCAGCCAAATGGATTAAAGGAACGAAAATGGCTTTTGCTGGATTAAGAAAAGAAAAAGATAGAGCATCAGTTATTCTTTATTTGAATAAAAATTCAGATAACCCTTTGCCGTTACCTTAGTTTGCCAAAACTGTAAAGCAATATAGATTTTTGCACATGCACTCTATTGATTGCTTGTTGCCAAACTTTTGATTGTTTGCTTAAAAAAACTTCTTCATCAACTTCAGGACCTCTGGGTAAGCAATGTAGAAAAATGCAATCTTTTTTTGCAAAACTTAATAGATTTTTGTCAATTTTAAATTTTTTAAAATGACTTAATTTATCTCTCTTATCAACTCTATCATTCATTGATATTACTTTATCTGAAAAAATAACATCAGCTCCTTTAATGGCAAGTTTAGCATCATTAAAAATTGAAACTTTGTTTTTATTATTTTTAATAAAATTTAAAATTTTTGTTTTTGGCTGATATTTTTTTGGGCATCCAATATTTAATTTGAATGAAAACTTTATAGATGCAGAAATTAAAGAATTTAAAACATTATTTGAGTCTCCAATCCAAGTAATTTTTAATTTAGAAATTGGTTTTTTCTTAATTTCCTCTACAGTAAAAACATCTGATAAAATCTGCGTTGGATGAGACGCTGGACTAAGTCCATTAATAATTGGGATAGATATATATTTTTTAAACTCCTCCAATTTTTTATCACTGTTAGTTCTAAGCATAAAAGCGTTACCAAAATTGGATAATATTTTAGCAGTATCTTCAACGCTCTCTCCCCCTTTTGATAAATGTAGTTCATCTGGTCTTAATGTAATAGTACTTCCTCCAAGTTGCTTGATTGCCAAATAAAAACTTAATCTTGTTCTTAAACTTGATTTTTCATACATTTGAATCAGTAATTTTCCTTTCAAAGGGGAATCTTTATCAACATCTAAATTACTTAAATTCTTTCTCAATTTTTTTCTTTTTTTTGCATCAATCAAAATTTTTCTCAAATTTTTAATTGATATATTTTTAAGGTTTATAAAATGATTCATCGATTATATTCTTCACAAACTTTATTTATAATATTCAAAGCTTGTTTGATTTCATTTTTTTTTACATTTAAAGGGGGTAAAATTCTTATGACATTTTCAGCAGCTCTAATTGTTAATAACTTATTTTTCATAAGGTTTTTTATAAAATTCGTTTGGTCTTCAAATAGCTGTAATCCAATTAAAAACCCTCTACCTCTTATATCTTTAATTATTTTTGGATGATCTTTTTTAAGTTTATTAAGCTCTTTGTGAAAATAGTTGGAATTTTTTTTGACATTTTTCAAAAAACTTTTTTTTCCTACAATATCGAGAACAGTACTTCCAATTTTCATTGCCAAAGGATTTCCTCCAAATGTAGAGCCATGTGTACCTGGAATCATGGCTTTTGCTACTTTTTTTGTCATCAAAACCGCACCAATAGGAAAGCCTCCACCTATACCTTTTGCAATGGGAACAATATCGGGTTTCACTCTAGATTTTTCAAAAGCAAAAAAATCACCTGTTCTTCCAATTCCGCATTGTACTTCATCAAGAATTAGTAATATCTTCTTTTGATTACATAATTTTCTTAAATCTTTTAAACACCAGTCAGGAATAACCTTTATTCCACCTTCTCCCATAATGGGCTCCACCATTATTGCTGCCGTCTTATTATTTATAGATTTTTTAAGATCTTTGTGGTCTCCAAATTTGAAATGATCGAAGCCATCAACTTTTGGTCCAAAACCCTCAGTCATTTTTTTACTCCCACTAGCATAAATAGCTGCAATAGTTCTCCCATGGAATGAATTTTTAACGCATAAAATTCGATTTTTTTTTGGTTCACCTATCGAATAAAAATATCTACGTGCAGCCTTTATAGCAGCCTCTGTTGCCTCTGTGCCTGAATTTTGAAACATTACAAAATCTGCAAAAGTTTTCTTTACCAACTTTTTAGCTAATTCCTCACCTTCTGGAATTTTAAATGCATTAGAAACGTGCCATATTTTTTTTGCTTGTGAATTTAACGCTTTTATTAACTTCGGATTTGAATGGCCTAAACTATTAACTGCAATACCTGAACAAAAATCGAGATATCTTGATCCATTAGTTGAGAAAAGGTAAGAACCTTTTCCTCTCTTAAAGGATAATTTTTTTCGATTATAGTTTTTAACTAAATAACTCATTTTTTTTAAAACTTTTTATTAACTTAAATATTTAATACAAGTTATGATTGAATAACTTATTAAAAAAATTTTATTATAAAATTGTTGATAACTATTAATTATTTATTGTTTTAATAAATGTTATATCAGTATATTGTGTTTAGATAAATAATTAACACAAAATATAGTTAATAATGAGCTGGACAGATGAAAAAGTAAATAAATTAAAAGAATTATGGGGTAAGGGCAATACTGCAAGCCAGATTGCTGAGATAATAGGAGGTATCAGTAGAAATGCAGTCATTGGAAAAGCTCATAGATTGAACTTATCTGCTAAAATAAAAACTAGAACAGCTACATCTAATAAAAATTTTGAGGAAAATTTTGAGGGAAAAAATATTAAACCTAAAAGAGGAAGAAGAGGTAAGTTCAAGTCATTATTAATTGAAAAAGATTTTGAGCCTGAAAACCCAAAACAACTTGAAGAGCTTGATGAAAATTTATGTAAATGGCCAATTGGTCACCCTGATGAACAATCATTTTATTTTTGTGGCAGATCTTCTCTAAAAGATTTTTCATATTGTAAACTACACCTTTTATATGCTTATCAGCCAAAAGGTAAGAAAGATGATGTGGAAAATAAAGATGAGATGAAAGAATATATTGGTAAAAAAATTAAATCAGCTTAAATTTTAAAGTTCATTATTTTTTTTTATATCATATTTTTCAGTTGAAAATTGTCCACCTTCTTTCCACATATAGCAATATTTTTTTACCTCTTTTTCAAATAACCTAATGCTTGGAGATCCAATTTCAAAGTTTGTTTTATACTTTCCCGATGCTACATTATCATATCTCAATAATCTTAGTTGATCCTGAGTTAAGAGTGGTTTAGGGAGTTGGCCCAAAAAAAATGCAGATATTTTTGCTAAAGCTAATGGAAATGGTAACAAAATTCTTTTTTTTTTCAATCAATTTACATAAAATCTCTAAAATTTGTTTAAAAGATATCGTCTCAGGTCCAACACACTCGACAATTTTTGATTTTATATTTTTTGAAATTACATGATAAATAACATCAGTTAAATCAGAACAATGAATTGGCATAAATTTTGTTCTACCTGAATAATATAAAGGGAAAATAGGTAAAATATTCAATAATGTCATAAAATTTGTAGTAAAATTATCATCTACAGAATAAACAACTGATGGCCTTAAGATAGTTGTTAGTGGAAAATTTTTTAATATATTCATTTCTCCCTCTAATTTACTAGACGCATATTTAGAGTCTAATGCATTATTTATTCCGAGAGCAGAAAGATGTATAAAATGTTTTAAGTTATATTCTTTACATAATTTAGAAAGTAAAGAAGGAAAAATTGAATGTATATTCTTGAATGTATTACCTTTTCTTTTTTCATATAAAATTCCTATTAAATTTATACAAACATCTGCATTTTTAAAAAGTTCTCTAATCTTTTTTTCATTAAAAATACTAGATTCTACTATTTCAATATATCCTGCATTTGCTTGAGTTTTTATTTTGTAGCTATTTTGATGAATATTCCTTGTAACAACTGTTACCTTATAGTTATTTTTTGTTAACTTTCTAATTAGAAATCTACCTATTTGACCACTGCCACCGAAAATTAGACAATTTTTTACTTTCATCATATATATATCTTTAAATGAAAATTAATATTAAACTTCACAAAAACGACTTACCAGATGATTTAAGTTTAGGCAATCTATTAGCAATAGATGGGGAATTTATGGGTTTAAATGTTGGAAGGGACCCTTTATGTCTAATACAAATTTCATCAGGAAATTCCGATGCACATATTGTCCAGTTTGACAGAACAAATTACAATGCACCAAATTTAGTAAAAATTTTAAATGACAACGATATTATCAAAATTTTTCATTACGGGAGAGCAGACTTAGCTCACATAAAATATTATCTCAAAACTGACACCAATAATGTTCTTGATACTAAAATTGCATCAAAACTTGCAAGGTCATACTCGGATAATCATTCTTTAAAAACCTTGATTAAAGAATTTGTAAATATTGATATAAGTAAACAGTTTCAAAACTCTGACTTTGGGGGTGAATTAACACCAGAACAATTAAAGTATTGCGCTAATGATGTAATATATCTTCATAAAATTCACGATGAACTAAATAAAATACTTATTAGAGAAAATAGAGTTGATCTATATAAGAGCTGTTTAAAATTTTTAAAAACAAGAGTTGAGCTTGACCTTGCTCAATTCAAAGACGATATATGGTCTCATTAAAAAAATGAAAAAAGAAATTAATCAAATTGGAAAAGATGTTATAGATTTACAAATAAAATCTCTCAGAAAGTTAAAAAATTCAATTGACGTCGCTTTTGAGCGAGCAGTTAAATCGATTCTAAAATGTAAATCAAAAGTAATAATATGTGGAGTAGGAAAAAGTGGAATTATTGCGTCAAAAATTTCTGCAACTTTATCTTCTGTGGGAACGCCCTCATTTGTAGTTTCTGCAAGTGATTGTTCTCACGGAGATTTGGGAAGAATAACAAATAAAGATATACTAATATTAATTAGCTACTCTGGAAATACTATTGAATTAAAAAATATAATTAAATATGCAAAAATAAATAAAATTCTTCTTATAGGAATAGTTTCTGATAAAAATTCAATTCTATATAAATCATCAAATATAAAATTACAAATTCCAGAAGTCACTGAGTCTGGTGATGGTATAGTTCCTACATCTAGCACTACTTCTCAGTTGGCAATCGGAGATGCTTTATCTATTGCACTTATGAAAATGAAAAATTTTAGCAAACTTGACTTTAAAAAATTTCATCCATCTGGCAGCTTGAGTAATAAGCTTAAAACCGCAAAAGAAATAATGTTGACAAATAAAAAAATTCCATTCGTAAATGAAAATGATTTAATGAGAAAAGCTCTACAAATATTAAATTTAAAAAAATTAGGATTTGTAGTTGTTGTAAATAATCAAAATTTAAATGTAGGGATATTCACTGATGGTGACCTTAAAAGGTTATTACAAAAAAAAAGATCAATAGAGAGTAAGAAAATTAAAAATTTTATGACTAAAAATCCGTTTATAGTGGAAGAAGATATGCTAGCCACAGAAATTCTTACTCAAATGAACAAAAAAAAAATAACAAGTGCGTGCGTGTACAAAAAAGGAAACAAAAGAAAGATAACTGGAGTTCTTCACATTCATAACTTATTAAAAAATTTAAAATAACAGTGAATAAAAAATTCATTCAATTATTTCTTTTTTTTTTACTTATATTGATATCCTTTTTTTTCTATAAAAAATATTTTTCTATTTCTCAAATTAATGAAAATCAAAAAGAAACGAAAAAAGAAATTCTTCTAGAAAATGAGAATAACCTTATAAAAAATCTGAGATATAATGTTCAATTTGATAATAATACTCAATACACAATAACAGCAGAACTTAGTGAAATTTTTTATAAAGACGACGTTGAATTTGTAAAAATGCAATCTGTTTTTGCCGAATTCGTCAATGAGGAGAACGTTCCTTTAATTATTGAATCAGCCAATGCAATTTATAATAATTCAAATTATAATACGAAATTTTCAGAAAATGTTAAGGTATCTTATTTGAATAATATAATTACTTCTCAAAATTTAAATCTTAACTTTGAAGAAAACGTTGTTACAATTTATAATGATGTTATATATGATGGTTTACAAGGTCTGCTTAAAGCAGATAATGTGGTTATGAATTTAATGAGTAAAGAAATGAAAATTTTCATGAATGAATCACAAAATAAAGTTGAAATTGAGACAAAATAAAATTTATGTCTAATATTAAGAAATTCAGAATTAAATTTTTTAAAGAGAAAAAATCAATTTTACAACTAGAGAAAATTTCATTAAAATTTGGAAGAAAGATTATTCTAGATAACCTTTCGCTGAAATTAAATAGTGGACAAATACTGGGATTGCTTGGACCAAATGGTGTTGGAAAAACTACAATGTTTAATTTGATAACCGGATTAATCCCTCCCGATTTTGGCTCAATAATTATTAGTGGAGAAAAAGTAAATAAATATCCTATTTATCAAAGAACTCTAAAATACAAAATTGGTTTTGTACCTCAGCACGGAGGTTATTTTCATGATCTCACAGTCTATGAAAACTTGAAAGCGATAGCTGAAATCACAATATCAAATATAAGTTATAGAAATGAAAAAATAAACTCATTATTATCTAAATTTGAGCTAGATCCTATTAGAGATATCAAAGCAGATTTTATATCTGGAGGTCAAAAAAAAAAATTAGTTATAGCGATAGCTCTTATATCAGATCCAAAAATACTTCTTCTAGATGAGCCTTTTGCAGCATTGGATGTTATGACAATTAAAACACTTCAAGAGATTATTGTTGGTTTACAAAGCAAAAGTAACATATCTGTGATATTATGTGATCATCAAGCAAGAGATTTATTGGCGTGCGTAGATACAGCTGCAATCATTCACAATGGAAAAGTTGTAGCACAAGGCACTCCTAATAACTTAATACAAAATGTTGACGCTAAAAACGCATATTTTGGCGAGTCTTTTAAGATAAGCTAATTTAATTTATTTTAAATGAGTAATTACTTAGAAATATTTAATACAATTAAGTCCTTTAATAAAACAATACAGATTGAGGGGGATAAAAGTTTATCAATTAGATGGGCTTTGATTGCATCGCAAGCAAAAGGAAAATCAATATCATCTAATTTGTTAAAATCAGAAGATGTAATTAGCACACTTAATTGTTTAAAAAAGTTAGGAGTAAAAATAAAAAATAAAAATAACTCATGTGAAATTATTGGAAAAGGATTAAATAGCTTTAAGTACAAAAAAGATTTAATTCTCAATGCAGGAAATTCAGGAACACTTGGAAGGTTAATAATGGGATTGTTGATTCACTCAAAAGTAAAAATTAAAATTACTGGTGACAAAAGTCTTTCAAAGAGAGATTTCCTAAGAGTTGTTAAACCTCTAAAAAAGTTTGGTGCAAAAATTTACACAAATAAAGGTAAACTTCCTATAAGCATTTTGGGTACATCTGATCCTAAGCCTATCAAATATTTTGAAAAAATTGGGTCAGCTCAATGTAAAAGCTCTGTCATTCTTGCAACATTAAATACAAAAGGTACAACTGTAATTAAAGCAAAAAAATCTAGAGATCATACGGAACTATTGTTACATCACCTCGGTTTACCCATAACTATTTCTAAAAATAAAAATTATGATATTATTAAAATTAAAGGTGGAAAAGTTATTAAGCCACTTAACTATAATATACCATCAGATATAAGTTCTAGTGCTTTTTTTATTGTCCTTACAGCTTTATCAAATAAATCTAAACTAAAAATCAAAAATGTTAATGTTAATCCTACAAGATTTGGAGTGATAAAAATTTTAAAAATGATGGGTGTAAATATTAAATTAGATAATTATAAAATTTATAAAGGAGAAAAAATTGCAGATTTAACTATTAAAAGTAAAAATTCCTTAAAAGCTATAAATTGTCCTACAAAACTAAACTCAGCTGCAATAGATGAATTTTTGTTAATTTTCTTAGTTGCTGCCAAGGCAAGAGGAGTGTCATACTTTAAAAACCTTTCTGAATTAAATCAAAAAGAGAGTCCTAGATTGATTTGGGGATCAAAAATTCTTAACAAAATTGGAGTCAAAAACATATTAAAAAAGGATAGTATTACAATTTATGGAAATCCAAATATTAAGATAAAAAAGAAGGTAATTATAAGCAATTTTTTAAAAGACCACAGGGTATTTATGACAAGTGTAGTGGCGGCTCTCACATTTGGTGGCAACTGGAAAATTAGCGATAAAGACTCTATAAAGACATCTTTTCCCTCTTTTATAAGCAAAATTAAAAATCTTGGTGCAAAACTTAATTAAATACTGCCAAAAAACCCCAATATTTAATGGTTTCAAAAAAAAATTGCATAAATTGAGTGTTGATTATAACTATAATTTTATCTAAAAGTTCGTGTTTTTTAAAATATAAAATAAAATTATTAATATTAATGGAAATATATAAAAATTTAGACAGTCCAGCCTCACAAGAATTTAATAAATTACTAAATAGTCAACTTTCAAAAAATAATATCGAAGAGGGAAAAATTATTGAGGGTAAAATAAACAAGATTACTGAAAAGTTTGTTTTTTTATTTATTGAAGGTTTAAAAAGTGAGCCTGTGTTGGACATAAATGAACTAAAAAGTATGGGCTTAACTGACAAAATTAAAATTGGTGAAACTATTTCAGTTTTATTAGAAAAAATTGAAGATAGAAATGGAGAAGTACTAGTATCAGCAAGCAAAGCACAAAAAATTAAAGGATGGGATAAACTTGTTGAAGCATATGAAAAAAATGAGCCAATCATGGGAAAGATTACCTCAAAGTGTAAAGGCGGTTGCATTGTTGAGCACATGGAGACGGGCTCATTGATGTTTCTTCCGGGCTCACAAATAAGTGATAAACCCTTAAAAGATATAAGCCATTTAATGAATGAACCTCAAAAGTTTGCTCTAATAAAATTAGATAAAGTTAGAGGTAATGCTTGTGTTTCAAGAAGGGAAATTATCTCTAATTTTAAAAAAGAGGATAAAGCAAAAATTATTGAAAAATATAAAGTCGGAGACATAATCAAAGGGGCTGAGGTAAAAGGTTATAGTACTTTTGGATGCTTCTTCAGTGTAAATGGTGAACTAGACGTACTTGTACATCTACAAGAGATTTCTTACTCAAGAGTAAATCATCCCGATGAGGTTTTTAATATTGGAGAGAAACATGATTTAAAAGTTATTTCTGTTGATATGGAGAAATTACAAGTTGGATGTTCTATTAAACAATTGTCTCCTGATCCATTTGAACACATAGAAAATTATGAGCTAAATAAAACGTACAAAGTTAAAGTTGTAAAGTTAATGGACTTTGGAGCGTTTTGTGAATTGGAACCTGGTCTAACAACTCTTCTGCATACAAGTGAGCTAAGCTGGACAAAAAAGAATTTATCTGCAAAAAAAATGTTTAAAGTTGGTGATGAAATTGATTGTGTTATTACTGAAATTGATAAAGAAAAAAGAAGAGTAGCTATTTCTCACAGACTGACTGTAGAGAACCCTTTTGAAACATTTGAAAAAAAATATCCTGTCGGCACAGTCGTTGAAGGAGTGGTTTCAAATAAAAATGATTATTCGATTTTTGTTAAAATTGAGGATTTAGATATTGATGCTTTTTTACATTGCAATGATTTAACTTATTTAAATAATGGAGAAGAGGAACTTACAAAATACAAGAAAGGTGATAAAATTAAAGTAAAAGTTCTCGAGATAAAATCATCGGATCAAAAAATTAGAGTTGGTCTTAGACAAACTCAACCAGATCCTTTTGATTGGTTTAAGGACAAAAAAATTAACCAAGCTATCACTGTAAAAATTATTTCTACTGATAACAAAGGTCTGACTGTAAGACCTGAGGGTTGTGAGATGGATTTTAATATTAAAAAATCTCAAATTGCTATTAACTCTGCTGACTCAAGACCATCAAGATTCACCGGAGGAGAAAGAATTGATTGTGCAATTTCTGAATTAGATTTAGAAAAGAGAAAAGTAAATTTAAGTATTAAATTACTGGAAGAAATAGAGAAGAAAGAAGCTCTAGAAAAATATGGTTCTGAAGGATCTGGAAAAAATCTTCCCTTTTCCTCTTTATCTGAAGACCTAGAAAAAAAAGGAAAAAAGTAACTAATTAAGAAATTTAAATTGGCTATTGTAAAATCAAAGCTTCTAAAACAACTTTCGAAAAACTATCCTAATTTTTTAAAAAAAGATTTAGAAAAATTTACCAATATAATTTTGAATGAAATTAAACAATCATTAAAAAGAAATGAAAGAGTGGAACTTAGAAGTTTTGGTGTTTTTTCTTCTACCACTCAAAAAGCTAGAATTTCTAGAAATCCAAAAACTGGGGAAAAAGTAAATACTCCAGAAAAAAAAACAATTCACTTCAAAATGTCAAAAGATTTGTTTAAAAAATTAAATAATGATAAAGAATAAAATATTTGTCGCCTGCGATAGCACTAATATTTCAGAGATTAGGTCAATAATTAATAAAACCCAAAATTCTAAAATAAAAGTTGGCTACAAATTTGGTCTTGAATTTCTTAATTCCAAAAATGGAAGAAAATTTATTTCTAGTTTAAAAAATAAAATTACGTTTGCCGACTTAAAGTTACACGATATTCCTAATACTTGTGCTTCAACAGTCAAAGCAATTAGAGACTTAAAAGTGAATTATGTTACTGTTCACATAAGTTCTGGACTTGCGGCTTTGAGAGCTGTTAAAAAGGTTTCAGGAAAAGTAAAAATTGTAGGTGTTACAATCCTTACATCAATTAATAAAAAATCACTTAGAGAAATTGGGTTTACAAAAAATATAAAAGAATTAGTTCATCATCAGGCAAAATTAGCAAACAAAGCTAAACTAGATGCAATAGTTTGTAGTGCGCAAGAAGCTCGTATTGTTAAGAAAGTTTTTAAAAAAGAAATAATAACTCCAGGAATTAGATTTGATTCATTAACACACGATCAGAAAAGAATTTCAACACCCAGAGAAGCTTACAAAAACGGTAGTGACTGGCTTGTAATAGGAAGGCCCATCACAAAAGGTGATATAAAAAAAAATATAAATAAGTTAATAGATCATTTAAATCAATGATCTTAAAGTCTAAGATATGTGGGATTTCTGACTCTAGGACTTTAAGTTTTTTACTAAATCATCCTTTTCCACCACAATTCATAGGATTTATAGTTAATTACACCAAATCAAAAAGATATGTGAATTTTAAAAAACTTAAAGAATTATTAAAAATTTATAAAAAAAAATGCCTATACGTAGCAGTGCTTGTAAATCCTAATCAAAATATACTTGATAAAATTAAAGATTTACCATTTGATTATTATCAACTTTATAATTGCAATCCTGAGAAAATTAAATCTATTAAAGAAAAATACAAAAGAAAAATTATAACGGCAATTACAGTTAAAAATAAAAATGATGTAAATCAATACAAAAATTATTTAAGTATTACTGATATTTACTTATTTGATAGTAAGGGGTATGAAAAAAGTATGTCATTTGATCATAAATTAATAGAAAATTTAAATCTGAATAAGGAGATAATGATAGCTGGGAATATTCAATTAAATGATAATCTTGAAAATATAAAAAAAATTGCAAATATTATTGATATATCTGGTGCACTTGAAACTAATGGTGTTAAAGATATTTCCAAAATAGAAATTTTTTTGAATAAAATTGAAAATTTAAAAACATGAAACTTAAAAAAAATATTCCTTTAATTGATCAACACGACAAGCATGGTTTTTGGGGAGGAAAATTTGGTGGAAGCTATATTCCTGAAACTCTTAAAAAGCCTATTGAAGATCTAACAAATACATTTGAAAAATTAAGAAAAGATAAAAAATTTATTAAAAAAAGGGATTTCTATATTAAAAATTATATTGGTTCCCCAACTTCTTTGATTAAATTAGAAAATTTATCCAATCACTTAGGTGGTGCTCAAATTTGGGCAAAGGTAGTTTCTGAAGCAAATGGTGGAGCTCATAAAATCTATAATGCGACTGTTCATGCTTTAATATGTAAGGCGATGGGGAAAAAATATATTGTTGGTGATACTGGAGCTGGGTATGCAGGTAAAATGTTAAGTATGGCTGCAAAAAAATTTGGCCTTAAGTGTAAAATTTTTATGGGTGCAAAAGACATAAAACGACAAAAACCTAATTGTGATGCAATGAAAAAAAATGGTGCTGAAATTATTCCTGTTTATTCTGGTAGCCAAACTTTAGTTGACGCGGTAAGCGAATGCATGAGGTATTGGGTATCAAATTGTGATAATACTCATATGTGTGTAGGTTCTACAGTAGGACCAAATATTTTTGTTAAAATTTGTGGATGGAGTACTTCACAAATTTCAAAAGAATTAAAAATTCAATTAAAAGAAAAGTTTAATAATATTCCAAAAAAAGTTAAGCTTATTAACTGTGTCGGTGGAGGTAGTTCAGCATATGGTTTTTGGAGTGAGTTTATCGATTTTAATAAAAAACAAATTGAATTAATTGGTGTTGAGGCTGGTGGTCCAAAAAAATCAAAGTTACATGCTGCTCCTTTAAGTAGAAACGCAAAAATTGGCATTCTTCATGGAGCTGCTTCTTATGTTTGTCAGGATAATGAAGGTCAAATTCATGAAACTGAGTCAATCAGTGCTGGTTTAGATTATCCTGGAGTTAGTCCAATTCATTGTTTCTTAAAAGATACAAAAAGAGCGAGGTATACATTCGCAACAGATGAAGAAGCTTTAAGTGCATATAAGTTAATTAAAAAATATGAAAAATTGAACCCTAGTCTTGAACCTAGCCACGCATTTGCAGAGGCAATTAAAATCGCTCCCAAGCTGAGTAAAGATACTATTTGTATTGTTAATTCATGTGGCGATGCAAAAAAAGATAGAGATATTTTGAAAAGAAGATTG
>MDTD01166026.1_pt1 | contig 14982 bp, 13 predicted proteins | sample 811221 | NCBI WGS metagenome assembly MDTD01 (sample SAMN05326646, study PRJNA326480) | marine metagenome | isolation source: seawater | place: Pacific Ocean: South West | collected 2011
CCATCCCATGTACCTTCAGGACCAAAAATATTATGAAATCTTGCAACTCTTACATTTAAACCATAATTTCTATGAAATGAAAAATATAATCTTTCGCTAAATAATTTTTCCCATCCATACTCACTGTCTGGTGCTGCAGGATATGCAGAATCTTCTGAGCATTTTGGGTTATCAGGATCTTCTTGATTATATGCTGGATAAATACACGCAGAGGAAGAATAAAATACTTTTTTTACTTTTTTCTTAGTCGCTTCATGAACAGCGTTAAGATTAATCAAACCTGAATTATGCATTACATTTGCATCATTTTCGCCTGTAAAAATATAACCAGCACCACCCATATCTGCAGCAAATTGATATAACTCATCCATATTTTCATCTACTGCTTTTGCTACTACATTTGGGTCTCTTAAATCACCAACTATAAACTCATCTGCAGTACTAATAGAAAAATCAGGATTTTTTAAATCAACACCTCTAACCCAAAATCCTTCTTTTTTTAATCTAGTAACCATATGGCTACCAATAAAACCACCTGCACCAAAAACAACAGCTTTTTTCATGAATGTCTCCCATATATAAATTATATTTACTTAATAAATTACTTTAAGTAATTTACTCAAAGTGTAACCTAAATTAAATAATTATTTTTTTTGATAAAATCAATAATATTATACATGATAAATTTAGGTACAATATCAAAATATCTCTTCCATAACCTTCTAGGCTCCATTAGTAGTCTAAATAACCATTCTAAACCTGAATTTTGAACCCATTTTGGAGCAATGACCAAACTACCTGTATGATAATCAAAGGCTGCTCCAACGCCAAACATTAATTTTGTTTTGAGTTTTGGCAAATACTCACTCATAAATATTTCTTGTTTTGGAGTGCTTAAACCAACCCAAACAATATCTGGTGTAGATGCTTCTATATCTTCAATAAGTTCTTTTTCTTCTTTTTGATTAAGAGGTCTAAATGGTGGACAATAAGTGCCAACAATTTGAATTCCTGGAAATAATTTTTCCATGTTTAATTTAAGCTTATCAGCAATACCTTCATTACCACCATAAAAATAGTGTTTAATATTATTTTTAACAGATATTTCCATTACCTTAATAAATACCTCAGGACCAAAACATCTTTCAATATTTTTTGATTTTTTAAGTTTAGAAACCCAAACGCAAGGCATACCATCAGGAATAGACATGTATGAACTATTATGAATAGCTCTAATATTTACATCTCTTCTAGATTCTATAATACCATGGGCACCAGTAACAGTAACATAACCTTTATGATCAGTTTTGATAAATTTTGGAACTAATTCCAAAATATCATTTATTTTAACCTGTGATATACCAACATCTAAAACATTAATCTTTTGGGGAGCTTTCATGCATAACCTCTTTGTATATATTTATTAATTCTTGATAATTTTTTTCTGGTGTAAAATTATCTAAGTAATGTTTTCTTGCATTTTTAGATAATTCTGATAACAATATTTGATCTTTTATTAGGACATTAACTTTTTCTGAAAGATCAATTGGATCATTGGGTTTAAATTGGAGCCCTGTAATCTTATCAATAACAACTTCTCCAACCGAACCAATCCTGGAACCTAAAACAGGAAGACCTGCAGAATAAGCCTCTAATATCACCATTGGGAAACCTTCATACCAAATGGATGGAATTACTAAAAATGACGCTGAATTCATAAGTTCTACAATTTTATTCTTATCTTGACTTCCAATGAAATTAATATTTTTATGGTTTAAGCTTTTTAATTCATCTTCAAGGGGACCACTACCTGCAATTGTAAGTGGATAATCAATATTTTTCCATGCTTTGATTAAAATTTTAATTCCTTTTTCCTCACCAATTCTTCCTACAAATAATGCAAATTTTTCTTTTTTGATATCATCTTTTTTAATATCAAAAACAAAATTTGGTTTAACAGAAATTTTATGTGGTAAAAATCCAGCTTCTTCAAATTTAGATTTACTAAAATGTGTTAATGCTATAAATTTATTCACTTTAGAATTCCATGTATTTTTTTTATTATGGTAATTAATCATCCTAGCCAATGCAAAAGTTCCTAAATAAGAATTTTGATAAACTTTATCAATTACAGTACTGAACACTCCGTTTGTAATTGACTTTTCATAAATTTTATTTTTGTGCATTAAAATTGCACTTGGGCAAATATGCCTGTAATTATGCAAAGTTTGAATAATTGGAATTTTATTATCTTTTGCGGCAAAAAATATAGAAGGTGTTATAAGTGGAAAAAAATTATGTACATGAATAATATCGGGTTTTACTTTTTTTAACAACCGATCAAATTCTTTGTAAATTTTTTTAGAAAAAATAACATTAAAAAAACTTTTAAATTTAGAACTAAAACTATTAATATTTTTATTATCTTTATGATAAGTAATAATATCGTGATTATTATCTTTTAAAAGATTCATTTCATTATTAAAAACTGAATATTCACCAGCACGTATTTTATAAAAATTATGAACTATTAAAACCTTCATCTATAATCCATTTCGTGAAGTTCATTAGCCATATTTATTAATTTTTTATTATCATCGCTTATATTTGAAGGTAATTCATAGTTTTTCTTATTATTAACAACACCTTTAACTGCATTTAAAATAGAGTCATTTAGTTTTAAATTACATAATTCTAAGATTTTAGTAATTTCATACGTTGGGTTTTCTATTATAGACTCATACTTAACTTTATAATATTTATTTTTTAAAGTATCATTTTCTGAAATTTGCATACTTATCAGTTTGTTAGTCTGATAAACTTGATGTGTTGCTTGAGTAAAATAATCTTCATCAACTAAATCTTTCCATCCTTTGATTTTTGTGCCCCAAAATTTTTCTTTTGATTTCTTTTTAGCATTAATGAGTGAATAGATATTATCAATTGGTTTTCTTGAAACATGAACAAAATGTAGATTAGAAAAAATTTCATTTAAAAGAAGTAATTTATGAGAAAAACCAGGCTGTTTTATCAATAAATGTGATTTTTTAAATAAATTTATTCTAAAATTTAAATCTTTAGATAAAAAAGATTTATCAACTTTATTTAAATCATTAGAATCAAAAAAATCATCTTTAATTAAATAATTATTTTCATCACCCCATTTAAATATGTTTTTCCAATAAGGTATACACTCTGATGGTGAAATTAAGCCAGTAGATTTTGAGATTTCACCTGGAATTGCAATGACACTTTCATTTGATAAAAAACTAAATGAACTCCTCAAAAATTTAGATAATTTGGGAAATCTATATAACTTTGTATCTATTTTAGAAAACCAAAAGAATTTTGTTTGATTTGATAAAATGCTATAAGTTAAAGTTGTTCCTGATCTATCAACTCCAAAAATTAATATGCCATTAGAATTATTAGCTGATTTCATATCCTAGACTTTTACATAGGGGATTTAAGGTTTTATTGATCTCTATAATTAAATCTTCATTCAAATTATCACTCCATGAATTAATTTTTCCTTTTCTGAACGTAGGGCTACTTTTAAAAAAAATATTCTTAGCAAAAAATTCAAAATCTTTATCGGATAATGAAACATCTAAAAAATTAAAAATTTTTTTAAACACTTCTATTTGGTTATTAAAATCACCTCCGCCCTTTGCACCTACTAATTCTTCAAATTTAATAAATAATGTATTTGTTTTATCCCATGAAGTAAATCTACTAAAAGTTTCATTTATGGATAAATATGGATGATTTTTATTTTCATAATTACCATACAAACAATATCTTAGCTGTTCTTCAAAAGATTTTATTGAACTAACTTTTTTGTGATAGAAATGATCTGGATTTGTTGTCACATAATGATACCTTGATAATAAAACATCTTTTGGATTTCTAACTGTTAGAATATGCTTGATACTATTATTCAATAATAAAGCTTCAAGCTTATCACTATGATGAATATGTCCAATTAAAATTTGATTTTGTTTAGTTTTTTTTAAAATAGATTCAAAATTACCATATTTAGAAAGATTTTGCTCATTTAAGGTTGGTAGAATTTTTCTATAATAATTTGGATGTAGACATAATAGTCTTTCTACTAAATGGGTTCCAGCTTTAGGGACTGAATTTGAAAAAATAATTGGTAACATAGTTTTTGAAAATCGTCTATGATACAATTTGCTAGGAGTTAGCCCAAATCTAGTTAAATCCCATTTAAGTTTATTAATTTTCTTTAACATCTATTTCCTTATCTTTAAAAAATTTAAAATAAACTATAGATTGTAAAAAATAAAATGTGAATAATTCAGGAACATAAATGAAAATGTTATCTGTTAAAAAAAGTATGTTCAAGTAGACTGTTAAACAAATGGCAGACATATTATGCGCTGATATTTTATAAAATCTATATATAAAAAATACTAATAAGAAAAAACCACCCTCAATATAAAGTTTCACAACATCTGAATGAACACTTTTAAGATGCTCCTGAACATCAGTAGCAGATGTAAGAGTTGTGTGAATATAACCTAAACCATTACCAAAAAATAAATATCTATCTACATCAAAAACAATTGAATATAACTTTAGTCTTCCGTTCAACATATAATTTGCTGAGTAACCAAAATAATCTTTGATGATATAATCAAAGTATCCATTTAAAAGATAATAAAAACATATAATAATAATTATATTTAATAAGGTAAATATTATAGGAGAACTTTTCTTATTTAAAATTTTTCTTAAAAATACATAAACTAAAATTGATACGACAACGCCTAAGATGGCTATTCTTTTATATGCTAAGATTGTCATAAAAAAGGCAACTAAAAATAATCTATTTTTTTTCTGTGTGAAAAAATATATTGCAAAAAAACCAAACACAAAAGATAGGCCACTTTCAAAATTTATATCAAATTTGCTAACTAAAAATTTAGTTTGTAAAATCTCTAAAATAAAACCTGGAATAGAAAATATGCCTGCATTTAAATTTACAAAATATATTAAGCATAAAAATAAAAACATATTTCTAATAATTTTATCAAAGTCTAGATTTAGTGATGAATTATCAAATAACAGTTTCACTAAAATAATAGGAGTACTAATAAAAATTAATTCACTAATAAACCTCATATTAATTTGATTATTAATTAAATTTAATAAACAGAAAAAAGCTGATGTTATTATTATAATTTTAAAATATTGATTTATTATTTTAAAATTAAATTTTATACTATTTTTGTTCTTGGTAGATATTAATGTAAAAATAGTTAATAAAAAAGGTAGTGTATAAATAAAATATCTTAAAAAAGGTATTGAGTCAAACATATCAAGATACCTTAACGAAAATGAAAAACAAATTACAAATAGAAAAAAATTAAAAGCATTTACTCTCATAACATTTTCTTTTCGAAATAATATTTAATAATTAATGGAAAACATAATAAAGTAACTATCACTTTATCTGAAAACTTTAATTTATATCCTTTATTTTCTATTTTAGTTTTACCATAAGAAAATTTAGAAGGATTACCAGCTAGAGAATGTCCAATATTCATTTGTATTTCACTATTTTTATTGAGCATTTTAATATCATATGCAGCTAAGTTATTTCTTTTATTGATCAACTTAAGATAAAAATTTGGCCTATATACAAAATCTTCATAAAATATTTTTATACATTTATTACTATTAAAAAATTTAAAAAAATCATAAAAAATATTTGTATATAGCCATTGAAATGAAAAAGTAAAAGCATTACCTTTATTTTTTAAATATTTATTTTGCTTTAATGAGCTTGAAACAAAAGCATAAGGACTTCTTACCAAATGTATATATTCTATATTAAAATTATCCATATCTTTAACTAGCAATGAATGAAAGGGATGCTTTGAAGTATCAACTAGCAAACTATTATCTGTATCACCATAAATTAAATTTATTGAATTTTGAATTTGCAAAAATTTAGATTTGTATCCTTTGTCAGATGAAAATAAATATTTAAAAATCTTTTTGAATTTAACCTCCTTATTGTAAAAAGATAAAATTTCTGGATCAATATTAATCTTTATTCTTGACCAGAAACTGCACTCATCTAACATTTTTCCACATTCACAAGGAATATTTCTTGATTGCATTCTTTGATTTAAAAAATATCTTGGAGCTTCTCCAATATTTAGAATTTTAGATGATTCATCCAATATTTTTGCTAATATTGTACTACCATTTCTTCCAGTACCACCAATAAAAAGTATATTATTTTTAAATTTATTCATTTTCATTATATAAAAAATTAAAGTCAATTTTATAAACTTTGGAGATAAATATTAATATAAAAAATATTGCATAAGTTAATAAAGAAAATAGCATTAAAGATAATGTTTGCGCACCAAAAAAAGGTGCTAAAAAGTTTATTATAAAAAGTGTTAAAATAAATGAAATAAAGATTTTAAAAATGGCATGATTATATAAAGAAATTTTTAATCTTTTATTGATTATTAATCTACCAAACAAAAATAATAAAGAAATCGATATACATGTACTAATTGCCGCACCAATAATTCCAAACTTAGGAATCAAATAAAAGTTGAATAAAATATTAATAATAAAAAAACAAACAGTACCTTTAAACCATATTTTATTATTATTTGTCATAACTAAAAGAATTCCTACTGAACCACATATTACGTGAACTAATTTTGCAATAGATAGAATTTTTAACGAATCAGATGCATACGAAAAACTAGATCCATATATTAAACTTATAAAATTCTGTGAATTAGTATAAAGTATAACTATCATTGGAAAACAAATATAGCAAGACCATCTAACCGTAGCGATAAAATATTCTTCTATCATATTATAGTTTAAATCTTTATAAAATTTTGATATTGAGGGAGACATTGCCATAGATAATGATGCAATAAACATTGTTACAATCATAGTAGATTGAGTTGCAACTTGATATACACCTAAGTCACTATTAGTACAATATATTCCAATCATAATTCTATCTACCCAAAGCATTAACATTGAAAAAATTCCAGCAGTGAATGCTGAAAAAGAATGCTTAACAAATTCATTCAATTTACCAAAACTAAACGAAATTAATAAAAATTTTGGAAATGTTTTCTTAATAAAGAATATGCCTACAGAAAATGGAATGAAAAATGTAATTATTAGTATATTTAATACATTTTGAAGTGTTAGTAAATCAAAATACTTTAACAATAAAATTAAAATTATCATTACAACAGGCTGTATCAAATCTTTTATTAGTAAGCTGAAAATCATTTGATTGTTAACTCTAGTAATCGAAGCAAGAATTTGATTTAATATATATAAAAAACAAATTATAGCAAAAGATGGAAGATAAATATTTAAATTAATTGATGAAAAAAACATTGATATATAAATAGAGTTAAAATAAATCAAACTACATGATAATAATGATATTAATGTAGATAAAATAATTGCAATACTTAAATTTTGATTTAATGTTGAATCAAAACTTTTTCCACTGCATAAAAAAATCACTGTTTTATCTATACCAAAAACTGAAAAAATGCCGTTTAACCTAAGTATAGTCCAACCTAAAATAAAAAGACCATATTGATCTGGACCTAGAAATCTAGCTAACAAGATTTGAGATATAACTAAGCTTAATCTTCCAATGATAGTTCCAAAAGAAACTATAAATGAATTTTGAAGAAGCTTAATTGGATTAAAAGTTATTTTCTTCATAAAAGAATATTTCAATAAGATTATTAAATAAAAGGATTGTGCTTATCTTTTTCTGAAAGTTTTAATTTATCTTTTTCTAACTTCCAATTAATTCCAATTTGGGGGTCATCATACCTAATGCCTCTATACAAATCCTGTTTAAATAAATTGTCAATTTTATAACAAACTATTGCTGTATCACTCAACACAAGAAAGCCATGTGCAAAACCCCTAGGTATATACATTTGTTTCATATTTTTTTCACTTAATATGACTGAAACATATTTTAAATATGTTTTTGACTCTTTCCTAATATCAACAGCAACATCTTGAATTTCTCCTTGCACTACTCTTACTAATTTTGCTTGCAGATATGGTTTCATTTGATAATGTAAACCTCTTAGTACACCAAAACTGGATTTTGATTCATTATCTTGAACAAAATCAACAGAGGGTAGATGGTTTTTGTATAACTCTTTATTAAATGATTCAATCAAATAACCTCTTTCATCAATAAATGGTTGAGGTTGAAAAATTTTTACTTCAGGAATATCTGTTTGTATTACCTTTATATTCATTTAATTAATTTTAAGTAATTTTTGTATTCAGATTCTGGTAAATCCTTAACTAAATCTTTAAATTGTTTATAATTAATAAAATTCATTCTATATGCTATCTCTTCAATGCAAGAAATTTTCAACCCTTGCCTTTCCTCAATCATTTGTATAAAATTAGATGCAGACAATAATGCGTTGGGCGTACCGCTATCTAACCATGCAAACCCTCTCCCCAATAAATTTACTTTTATATTCTTATTTTGAATATAAACATTATTAACATCTGTAATTTCTAACTCGCCTCTTTCAGATGGTTTTATATTTTTTGAATAATTTATTACTTCATTTGTATAAAAATATAAACCGATAATAGCGTGGCTTGACTTGGGTTTATTAGGCTTTTCTTCAATTGAAATAATATTTTTATCTTTGTCAAACTCAACAACTCCGTATCTAGATGGATCTTTTACTGAATAACCATATATCAAAGATCTATGCTCATTTTCAACAAATTCTATTGCATCTTTCATCATTTTACTAAGACCTTTTCCGTAAAGAACATTATCCCCAAGAATCAATGCAACACAATCTTTACCAATAAATTTTTCACCAATAATAAATGCTTCAGCTATACCATTTGGTTTATCCTGAATTTTATATGAAATAGATAATCCAAGATTGGAACCATCACCTAACAAATCTTTGTACATTTTTAAATCATTTGATGTTGATATAATCAAAATTTCTGTAATACCTGCTAACATTAATGTTGATAATGGATAATAAATCATAGGCTTATCATAGATTGGTATCAAATGTTTTGAAATGATTTTTGTTGTAGGAAACATTCGAGTTCCGGATCCGCCAGCTAAAATTATACCTTTCATTTTAAATTTTCCCTAACCTCTCTTGATGATAACCACTTATTTTAATACTATTAATCCAATCTTGATTTTCTAAATACCATTTTATAGTTTTACGAAGACCAATATCAATTGTTTCTTTTGGAACAAAATTCAATTCATTTTTAATTTTTGTGCTATCTATTGCATATCTAAAATCATGCCCTGGTCTATCTTTAACAAATATAATTAGGTCTTTATAACTATTATTTGCTTTTAAAGGTTTAATCTCATCTAAAATTTCACATATTTTTTCTACTAACGCAATATTTGTTAACTCCTGGTTTCCTCCTATATTATAAGTTTCTCCAATTTTCCCATTACATAAAACTGCAAATACCCCTCTACAATGATCATCTACATAAATCCAGTCTCTAATATTTAATCCATCTCCATATATTGGAAGCTCTTTATTACTTAAACAATTGGATATTATTAAAGGAATTAATTTCTCTGGAAACTGATATGGACCATAATTATTAGAGCAATTTGTTACAATTACAGGTAAATCAAATGTATGATACCATGCTTTTGCTAAATGATCTGATGATGCTTTAGAGGCTGAGTAGGGAGATGAAGGCGAGTAAGGTGTAGATTCAGAAAACTTTCCTTTATGACCCAGGCTACCATAAACTTCATCAGTAGAAATATGGATAAATCTAAAATCTTCTTTTTTGTTACCATCTAATGATTTAAAGTATTTTAGGGTAGAGTTTAGCATCTCATAGGTACCTAAGATATTAGTTTCAATAAAAACTTTAGGACCATCAATTGATCTGTCAACATGAGATTCTGCTGCAAAATTTATAATTGAATCAGGAGCAAACTCATTTATGACTTGATCTAATAATACATGATTTTTTATATCACCTTTTTGAAAAGTATAATTTTTATGATTTTTTATTGTATCTAAATTATTATTGCTACCTGCGTACGTAATTAAATCGTAATTTAGAATTTGATGGTTTTCTATGAAATTTAATATGAAATTACTACCAATAAATCCAGAACCTCCTGTAAGAAGTATTTTCATATTATTTTGAATATTTCAATTTATCTCTTTGGATTTGTTCTAAAGGTAAAATCTCAGTTTCTTTATAATTAAGCGATTTAAATGTAGCTTTTAAATCTCTAGTTAACTTTGATAAACCAGCAGGCTCAAGAGAGGCAGCATGATCTGTACCTTTCCATGTTCGATCCATTGTAAAATGTCTTTCAATCCAGGTTGCTCCTAGAACATACGAAGCTATATCAATAGATATTCCTAAGTGATGTCCTGAAAAACCAATTTCTTTGACTCTATCTGTAAATCTTTTTTTAATTTTTAATATCTCAAGCAAACACACATCTTCAAAAGGCACAGGATATCCAGAGGTACAACTATATATTACTAATCTACTTTTTGCTTGTTTTGTTTCTTCAAAAAAAGACACTAATTTCTCTTGCTCATCTAATGTTGTCATCCCAAAAGATACATGAACCTCACCATCATATTCATCTCTCAAAACTTTTAACATATCATAATGAGTATTAGAAGCAGAAGGCACTTTAATCAATTTAGGGTTCAAATCTGAAATTTCTTTTGCAGAGGTAACATCCCACACCGATGTTGAATATTCAATGCCAATTGAGTCACAAAAAACTATAAGCTCTTTATGTTGATCTTTTGAAAATTCTAAAAATTCTCTATGTTCTCCATATGTTTTTCCATAAGAGTTTATAGGATTAGGATGTGGTGAATTATACTGAGATTCGGGTAACAATTCTTTATTATTTCTTTTTTGAAATTTTGCAATATCAGCACCACAATCCTTGGCTGACATAATCAAATCTTTTGCAATTTGCATATCACCTTTATGATTACAACCAATTTCAGCTATAACTTTACATGGTTTGTACATTATTTTTCCTCATTCCCATAGTAATATTGATAATAATTATAATAATATCCACCTCCATAAGTATTAGATTCATCAACTCCATTAAAAATAACTCCGTCTAGTGAGCTTGACATATTTTCCATATTTACAAGTGTCCTCTCTAAGGCACCCTTTTGAGTCACTGATGCTCTAATAACTAATAATTTTTTATCAACATATTTATCAATAATAAAAGCATCAGTAACAGCAATTTTAGGTGGAGTATCAAATAATACTACATCAAATTCTTTTTTTATCTCTTTAATAAATTCTTTCATTCGGTTTGAAGCTAATAACTCTGATGGATTTGGTGGAATTGCTCCACTATTAATAATTGAAAGGTTTTTAACATCACTGTCATAATATAATTTTGTAATATCTTTTTCGTTTCCTGATAAATAATTTGTAAATCCCTTATTAATAGTAGTTTTAAACATTTTATGAATAACAGGCTTACGCAGATCAGCATCTATAAGAAGAGTTCTCTTCCCCATATTTGCATAAGTTATTGCAAGGTTTGCAACTGTAGTTGTCTTTCCCTCTCCTGGGCCAGAGCTACTTACTAAAATAATTTTACAACTTTCTTCATCATTATCATACATTAAGCTAGTTCTAAGAGATCTATAAGCTTCAGATATAGGTGATTTTGGATCTTCATGAGTTAAAAGTCTACGCTCAATTTTTTCTGGACTACTAACTTTTAGATTGAATCTATAGCCCTTTTTCTTTTTCTTTCTATGATCTTGAACTCTGCCAATAGCTGGTATAATAGCTAAAATTGGAAGACCACGCCTTTCAATTTCATCTATACTTTTTATTGTTGAATCTAAAAATTCTAATGCTAATATTATTCCAATACCAAAAATAGATCCTAAGATGAACGATAAAATTAAAACAATACCTTTTTTAGGAGACGTTTCATCGTAATTAGGTATAGCTGAATCAACTATTCTAATTTTTCCAAGTTGTGAAGCTTCGCTGATTTTTGCTTCTTCAAGTTTTTGTTTCATTAGACTATATGTTTCACTTAGAATAACTCTGTCTCGTTGAAATCTACTGAAAAGTAAATATTTTTCAGGAAGTGATGATAATTGATTTTCATATTTAGAAACTAATACTTTTAGTTCATTAAGTTTAGACTCATATCCCGTACTATAAACATCCAAATTAATAACTGAATCCATTATTGCTTGTCTATATTCAATTGGGTTAGCTACCCCTATACCTTGTTCTATATACTTTTTTGTTTCATTATTCAAAACATCTTTTAAATTTTTAATCTTTCTATCAAGCTCAATTACTGATGGGTGGGAATCACCTTCTCTTGCTTTGGTTGAAATATATTTTGCCTCTAAAGTTGATAATTCCTGTCTGATTGAATAAAGTTGAGCATCAAGTGTGTTTGTTACTCTTTTTGTAAATTCTTTTTCATCTTTATTTAATTGATTTTCAAAATATTTCTTTCGTTCTAATGTTATATTTCGTTTAGCTTGAGTAGTATATAGATCAGACTCTACTGAAGTAAGTTGATTTAAAAGCAAGTTTGAATTATCATCTAGACCATAAATGTGCTCTTTCTCTTGAAATTCTTTTAAATCTTGCTCAATTTGATTTAATTCACTTTCTTTAATTGATAATTGAGACTCTAAAAATTGTTTTAAATATCTCATCTCACCACTAGCCCATTCTTGATCTCTAGTTTGATATTGATTAATTAATGTGTTGATTATAAGAGCTACTTCATCAGGATCTTTTCCTGAATATCTAACATTTAAAACATCAGTATTTCTTAGATTAGTTATTTTTATGTCTTTTCTTAAATTTTCTACATAGATATTAAATAGTGAATCAGAAATACTGCTTGAAATTTGAGGAACCTCATCTTCATTTAAGTTTAATAATAATATTGTTCTTAAAAAATTTCTTAAAAACCCATCATCGTATCTTTTAGTATTAAATAAATGTAAATTATTTTTATGTTCAGATTTTAAGAGCGCATCAATTGTTCTCTCAGCTGTAGTCCTTGATTTTAAAACTTCAATTTCATTTTCAATATCATTTAAATCTGTGCCTAAACCTAAATCGAAGATTGAAGACATAGATGAATCCTTGCTCTCAATAATTATTGATCCAGTTGAGGTATATACAGGTCTAATTACAATCAAATATGTAATACCTAAAAATATAAATAAGAAAATAAAAAATAATAATTTGGTTAAATTATTTTTAATTATAAAAAATAACTCTCTAATAGAAATGTCTTCTTTAAAATTAATATGTTGATCTTGGTTCATTATTTATTATTGGTTGAGATTAAAATTAAATTAGTTATTTGCAGAAGAATATTAATAACATTACTTCTAGCTAATAAATAATTACCTAAAGTTTCATCAATGTATATCGTGTCATAAGGTTTAAGTTGTATTTGAGAAGAATCTGAATTTTTTAATAATTTATCTAAATTAATAGTTCTATTATTTCCATCTTTAGAAACAATTGTAACCTTATTTAATTTAGCGCCAGTCATAGGACCTCCAGCCATTGATAGGCATGTTAACACATCAATTCCATCATAAACTAAGTAAGTACCTGGATATTTTACATGCCCCCAAACATTTATGCTCATTCTTGGAACACCATCTTCACCCGTAATATAGTCTTCACCAGTTAGCTGGGTAGAGGAACCAATTTGATTAGGCCTATAGTTAAATTGAGCACTTAATATAGACACACTCAAAAAGCACAAAAATATTAAAGTATATTTCTTCATAAAGATCTTTCTTATATATCATCTTAAATTAACTATCAATATAAAACGATACAAGTATTTAATGTATTACTTTAAATTAAATTAAATAACTTTTTAATTTTCCTATAAAAATGAGTAACTAATAGTTAGATGAGATTACTTAAAATTTTATTAAATGTTGTAATATTTTTTATACCAAGATATAAACTTAGAAATACCTAAATATAGATTAGTTTTAGGATTAAAATTTAACATATCTTTTGACTTATCAATATCAGCAAATGTTTCTTTCATATCACCAGGCTGTATAGGCATATAATTTATTTTGGCTTTCATATTTAGTTCTAACTCTATAGCTTTAATAAAGTCATTAAGTAATTCGGTTTGATTGTTGCCTAAATTAAAAATTTCACATGGGTAATTATTCTTTATGGCAGATATAATGCCATCCACAATATCATCAATATATGTAAAATCTCTTTTCATATTACCATTATTATATACATTGATAGGCATTTTATTAAAAATTTTGTGAGTAAATTTATAATAAGCCATATCGGGCCTTCCCCATGGTCCATAAACTGTGAAGAAACGTAATCCAGTTGTATTCATATCATATAAATGCGAATATGTTTTAGCTATTAATTCATTTGAAGCTTTAGTTGCGGCATATAAGGAGATAGGGTTATCAATACTATCTAAAGTACTAAACGGAACCTTAGTATTACCTCCATAAACAGATGAACTTGATGCATAGATAAATCCTTCTACATTATTATGTCTACAGCACTCAATAACATTCAAAAAACCAACTAGATTTGAATTTATATAAGCATATGGATTTTTAATGCTATATCTTACACCTGGTTGGGCCGCCAAGTTTACCACCATATCTATTTTATTATTTGAAAAAAAATCTCCAAGTAATTGTCTATCGCTGATATCTATATTATCAAACTTGAAATTTTCATTATTACTAATTTGATTTAATCTATCTTTTTTTAATCTAACATCATAATAGTCATTTAAATTATCTAAACCATAAATATTATGATTGGATTTTATAAGTTTTTTTGCCAAATGAAATCCTATAAATCCTGCAACACCTGTTATTAATA
>MDTD01098673.1_pt1 | contig 14980 bp, 14 predicted proteins | sample 811221 | NCBI WGS metagenome assembly MDTD01 (sample SAMN05326646, study PRJNA326480) | marine metagenome | isolation source: seawater | place: Pacific Ocean: South West | collected 2011
CCCTGCCATATCATAAGTCATGTCCTCCATAAATTTTGCTGGTTTAAGTGAGTAGCCACCAGTATCAAAACAAACCCCTTTACCAACAAAAGCTAGAGGTTTAGAATTATTTTTTGCCCCATTCCATTCAATAGTTACAAGATATGATCCTCTTATACTACCCTGCCCAACACCAAGTAGAGCATTCATACCTAATTTTTTAAGTTTATTAACATCATAGATATTAACTTTTAATCCATTGTTTTTTAGTAATTTTAATCTTCTGGCGTATTCATCTGGATGTAAAACATTGCCAGGCTCAGAAACTAAATCTCGTGTATAAAAAGTCCCCTCTTCTAAGGCGTTAAATTTTAAACGATTTTTGATTGATGGATTATTCTTATTTCCAAAAACACTTAAAGTAATAAGTCTTTTTTCTTTTTTTGATTTATATTTATTGAATTCATAAGATTTAAGTTTTAGTCCATGAAGCAAATGACAAATAAAATTATCATTACTAGTATTTATACTATCTGTGTTTATAAAATATTCTTTGTTGTTGCCATAATTAATACGGCCATATAGTTCAGCACCAAGATTTTCTATTTCGTAATTTTTTAGATTTTTTTTGACAGAAATCAAAACTATTGTTTTTTTTGAGCTCAGCTCAAACACAAATAAATTTTTTTCTAAATTGTTACTTTTAAGTAAGTCACTTATATAAGAATTCTCGGAATTGGAAATATATCGATTTAATGACTTGGTGTTAAATTTTTCATTAGTGAACAAAATTAGATTGTTCTGACGATTTTTTAGGACAGTATTTTTATAGTTAATTCTAATAGACATAATTAATGATTATTTTTTATTATTTTTCTTTTTTAAGCTTATTTTTATTGACATTTTTTATATATATGTACTTTAGGTTGTATTTAAATACTGATTTTATAGATAATAAATGATTAATTACAATAAAAAACTAATTTTTCAAAAATTTTTTTTAGATAACACTTATTTCTTTCTAATCTGTATTTTAAGCTTAAGCATTATTGTTTGGGTTATTCAAGCAGTAAATTTTTTAGATTTTGTCACTGAGGATGGTCACGGATTAACCGTATATTTTAAATACACACTGCTAAATCTTCCAAAAATTATTTCAAGATTGATGCCATTCATTTTCTTTATAGCTATTTTTTACACAATTAATAAATCAGAGGATAATAACGAATTAAAAATATTTTGGATAAATGGAATAGATAAGAAAGAATTTATAAATACTCTTCTAAGATATTCATTAATATTTTTTCTAGCACAAATTGTTTTAAGCTCTATTATTGTACCTTTAAGTCAAAATAAGGCTAGAACCTATATACAGAAATCAAGTATAGATTTCTTCCCATCTCTCATTAATGAAAAAAAATTTATTGATACTGTTGATAAATTAACGATATACGTCGAAGAAAAAAAAAATGAAAATAATTATTCAAATATTTTTTTAAAAGATATAAAAAATGAAAATACTGTTAAAATAATTTATGCCTCTTATGGTAAATTAGTTAATAATGAAAGTGAAAGATCTCTTTATTTAGATAATGGTAAAATAATTAATATTACAGACAATAATATAACTGCCATAGATTTTAAAACAACGATTTTTGATTTAAGTAAATATCTTACAAAATCTATAATAGATTTTAAGATCCAAGAAAAAAATTCTTTAAAACTTATTAATTGTTATATAAACTTTCATATCTTAAAAGATGAAACTTACTACCATATTCTTGATTGTAATAGTGAGTCCTTAAACATACTTCAACAAGAGTTATTTAAAAGAATAGTCAAACCTTTATACTATTTAGCACTGGCTATTTGTGCTGGTTTTTTATTAATAATTTCTAAAGAAAGTTCAAAAATTAGATTATCAAGATCGTTAATATTTGCTCTAGGAACTTTAATTCTAATTTTTGCAGAATTAACAACTTCTATATCAAGTAAAAACATTTTTTATTTTTATATATCAATTGTTTTACCATTATTATTTATTTTAACGCAGTACATGATTTTATCAAATAAATTGAATTTTAAATAAAAATGATCTCAGTATATAAAAAATATATCTACACAAAATACCTCCTTAATTTTTTAAAAGTAAGTTTTGTTTTTTTTATAATGATAATAATTATGAATTTATTTGAAGAAATTAAATTTCTCAATAATAGTGAAACTTTTTTCTTACTTCCGTTCTTTTTAACATTACTTAATGCACCCTCTATATTTTTTGAAATTTTACCTTTTATCTTTTTAATTAGTGCAATTTTTTTTTATTTAGAAATAATTGAAACTAATGAAATTGTAGTTTATAAAACTTATGGAGTAACAAATCTTAAAATAATTCAACTAATTAGTTTAACAACTTTTATAATTGGTATATTTACAATTATAGTTTTTTATAATTTTTCAGCAAACTTGAAATTTCTTTATTTGGAAATAAAAAATCAATATACAAAAGACGATAAATATTTAGCAGTTGTTACTGGTAATGGTCTTTGGATAAGAGATAAATTAGGGAATAACACTAATTATATTAATGCTGATAAACTTCAGGAGAATAATTTGTTAGATGTTTCCGTTTCACAATTTGATGAAGATTTTAATTTATCTAAAGTAATTATTGCAAAGAAGGCTTTTATAAAAGACAAAAAATGGATACTTGATGATGTTGTTGTGAGTTCTCAAAATAATGCCACAAAATTTAAAACTCTGAAATTTGAGACAAATTTTGATATTAACAAGATCTTATCAATTTTTGAAAATCTGTCGTCTTTAGATGTTTTTAAATTGAGTGATCTAAAAAAAGACTATGAATTACTTGGTTATAATACTGAAGTTATAGACGGTTATCGCCATAAATTATATTCATATCCAATTTATTTATCTTTAATGGTATGTATTGCATCAATTTTAATGCTAAAAATAAAATTTAACAATTCGAAAGTTTTTCATGTCACATTTGGAATACTGATATCAGTTTTAATATATTACATAAATCATTTCTTTAATGTAATTATAGAAACTCAAAATATTCCATACTTATTTTCTATCTGGGGGCCACAAATTATACTCATGATGATTGTAACTTTTAATTTAATTAGGATAAATGAAAAATAATTTTACTTTATACTTACTAATTTTTATTTTTTCAATAGTGCAAATAACAAACAAATGTTTCGCTGAAGAGATTAAATTCGAAGCTGATAATATTGAATTAATAAATGATGATATTATAAGAGCTTCAAAAAATATAATAATTAAAGATAATCTTGGAACAGAGATTTATGGAGATAAAATTCTCATTAATAAAAAAGAAGGATCATACACTATAACTGATAATGTAATATTTATTGATAATCAAAATATACTAGAGATCAAAACTGAGAAAGTAATTTATGATAAGTTTAAAAATATAGTTACAACATTTAATAAAACTAACATAATTAAAAATAATAAATATTTTGTAGAAACCTCAAATATTAAGTTCAATCGTAATAAAAATATAATTTTTACAAAGGAAAAAGCAATTTTTAACGATTTAGAAAATAATAAATTTAATACTGAGTCATTTGAAATTATCTTAAATAAGAATTTATTTAAATCTAATAACGCAATTTTTACTGATAAAGAGCTAAATATTTATAACATCAAAAACCTGCTTTTTGATTATGAAAATAATAAATTATTAGGTAAAGATGTAGCAGTAAATAAGGATAACAAAGTTTCTAAAAAAAAAAATTTACCTCGAATTAAAAGCAATTCTCTAATTATAGAGAATGATATATCGAGTTTTGGAAAAACTGTTTACACAAACTGTAAAAAAAGAGAGGGTTGTCCACCATGGTTATTACAAGCAAAAAGGGTTGAACATAATAAAATAAAAAAACAATTAAAATACGACAACGCACTTTTAAAAATTTATGATGTACCAGTTTTTTACTTTCCAAAATTTTTTCATCCAGATCCAACTGTCGAAAGACAGTCGGGTTTTTTAACTCCAACAGTTTCTACAACTAATTCAAATAGTTTTATTAAACTCCCATATTTTTTTGAAATTTCCAGTAATTCAGACTTAACTCTCTCTCCAAGATTTTATGATAATCAAAAAAATATATTTCAAGGTGAATATCGATTAGTAACTGAAAAATCTGACCATATCTTTGATGCAAGTATTCAAAATGAGGAAAAACTCATATCAAAAAATGAGTCAAAAACACATTTTTTTTCAAAATCTTTAATTGAGATGGATCTTTCATATTTTGATGAGTCTAAAATAGATTTTCAGATGCAATCAACTTCTAATGATACGTATCTAAAATCCGATAATTTAACCTCACCAATCATAAGCTCGCAAAGTACCTTAAGTTCAAAACTTAACTTTACTGGTAATACCAATACAGTTGATTTTGAAATTTCTACAGAAATTTACGAGGATTTAACTGAAGAAAACGATAGTGACAAGTATGAATATATTTTTCCAAATTTTAACTTAACCAAAGATTTTGAGACATCCTTAAGTGGGTCCTTATCAATGAATAATATTGGATATAATAAGATATATGACACTAATATTAATGAAAAAGTATTAGTAAACAACCTTACATATAAATCACTGGATAGTATAAATAATTATGGAATGATAAATAATTATGAATTTTTAATTAAAAATTTTAATGCAGACTCAAAAAACTCAAAAAACTTAAAAAATAAAAATGAACATAATATTCAAGGAATTTTTCAATTTAATACTAAATTTCCGCTGCAAAAAACGGGGTATAAATATAATAGCTCGCTCACACCAATTTTTGTTGCTAAATTTAACCCTCTAAAAAACAAAGACATCAAAAATACTGACAGAATTATTGATTATAATAATATTTACTCAATAAATCGAATAGCATCAAATGAAACATTAGAGGGAAAAAATTCAATTACAATTGGAAATGAATATAAATTATTTAGCAATGATAATAAAAACAGTGAAATTTTTGGTTTCAACTTAGCAACTTCATTTAGGGACCAGAGAAATGAGGATTTACCAACTAAAAGTTCGTTAGGTCAAACTGCCTCTAATATTGTTGGACAGGTAAATTTAAAAACAAATGAATTCATTGATTTAAGTTACGATTTTATCTCTGATAATAATTTAAATCAATTTAACTACCACAAAATAGATACAACATTTAAAATAAACAATTTTGTTAGTACTTTTGAATTTATAGAAGAAAGTAATAAAATTGGAGATGAAAGTTTTTTTGCTAATGAGACTTCATACTTTATAAATGAAAATAAAAATTTAAAATTCAGAACAAGAAAAAATAAAAAAACTGATCTCACAGAATATTATAATCTTATTTATCAATACAAAATGGACTGTTTAACAGCAGGTATAGAGTATAAAAAAAATTATTATAGCGATGGAGATATTAAACCAGAAGAAAGTTTGTACTTCTCTATCACACTTATGCCTTTTGGAGGATCAATTAGTCTACCAGGACTTAATTAAATAATATGGGAAATAAAATTTTAACAATCCTTTATATTATATTTTATTTTCTACTAGTAAATAAGTTTTCATTTTCGACAGAAGTAAAAATCATAAAAAAAATTAATAATGAAATAATAACGAATTTAGATATCCAAAAGGAATATAATTATTTAGTAGCCCTAAATAATGATTTAAGAAATATCAAAAAAGAAGAGGCCTTAAAAATAGCCGAAAATTCATTAACCAGAGAAAAAATAAAAGAAATAGAAATTAAAAGATTCTATAATTTAGATAATCAAAAAAATGAAACAAGCTTAAATAAAATTTTTGAAACTTTTTATAAAAAATTGGGACTTGCTAATGAATTAGAATTTGAAAGTTACCTAAAATCATATGGATTAAATTTAAATGAAGTTAGAGAAAAAATTCAAATTGAAATTTCATGGAATAGACTTATTGGTGAAAAATTTAGAAATCAAATTGAAGTAGATGTTGAAAAAATAAAAAAAAAAATTGAGGAAAAACAATTAAATATCAGAGATGTTATTGAATATGATTTATCTGAAATATTATTTCAAGCTAAAAATTCAGAGGAGTTAAAAAGTAAAATAAATGATATAAAACTTAGCATCAATCAAATTGGTTTTAATAATACAGCTAATAAATATAGCATCTCTGATAGCGCCAAATTTGGTGGAAAGATTGGTAAAATAAAGCAAAACCAGTTATCAGAAAAAATCAAAAACGAATTAATAAATTTGCGAATTAATGAAATAACTAAACCAATAAATATTGGGGGAAATTTTTTAATATTATTACTAAATGGAAAAGAAAAAATAGAAATACAACAAGACAAAAATCAAGTTTTAGAAAATTTAATAAAATTTGAAAGGACAAAACAATTCGATATGTTTTCTCAAATTTATTTTAATAAAGTAAAACTAAATAATCAAATAAATGCTGAATAAACCTATTATAATAGTTTGCGGTGAGCCAAATAGTATTTTTTCTGAAATTCTCATCAAAACTCTTAAAATTTATAAAAATAAGAAACCAATAGTACTAATTGGATCAGTCAAACTTCTTCATAGTCAATTTGAAAAATTAAAATTAAAACAAAATTTAAATTTAGTTGTTTTTAAGGATAAAAAATTTATTGGAATAAAAAAAAATGAATTAAATATAATCAACGTTAATTATAATTTTCAAAAACCTTTCGAAAAAATTTCGAAAAAATCAAATAAATATATTTTTAATTGTTTTGAAAATGCTTTGGAAATCTTAAAAAATTCAAATTCATCTGGATTAATAAATGGACCTATTTCCAAAAAAAATTTTTTAGGTAAAAAACATCAAGGAATAACTGAATTTTTAAAAAAAAAATTTAAAAATAACGATAAATACGCCATGCTAATTTACAACAAAAAATTATCAGTGTGTCCAATCACTACTCATATACCAATTAGAAAGATATATTCAAAAATATCAAAGAATAAAATTGTAGTAAAGTGTTTGCTAATTTCAGATTTTTTTAAAAAAAAATTTAAAAGAAAACCCAAAATTGCCATTACAGGTTTAAATCCTCATTGTGAAAATTTCGTAAGTGTTAGTGAAGAAAAAAAGATAATAGAACCCTCAATTAAAAAATTAATAAACAAAGGTGTAAAAATTTCAGGTCCATTTCCAGCAGATACTGTTTTTTTAAAACAAAATATAAAAAGATTTGATATAGTTATTGGAATGTATCATGACCAAGTATTAGCACCTGCTAAAGCTTTGTTTAATTTTAATGCTATTAATATAACACTTGGCTTACCTTTTTTGAGAATTTCTCCTGATCATGGACCTAACTATAAAATGATAGGAAAAAATAAATCAAACCCGGAGAGCCTTTTAAAAGCAATAAAATTTTTAGACAATAATAAGTGAAGATAGTAGCCAAAAAAAGCCTAGGTCAAAATTTTCTAATTGATAAAAAAGTTTTAAAAATAATTTCAGAAATTGTAGATATAAAAAATAAAGATATTTTGGAGGTTGGACCTGGTACAGGAAATCTTACAAGCGAATTAATCAAAAAAAATCCAAAAAAGATTATCTTAATTGAAAAAGACAATGTTCTTTTAAAATTGTTAAAAGAAAAATTTTTTGACAGGGCAACCTACTTTAATGAAGATATTCTTAAATTCACAGAAAAAAATTTATCAAAAGAAAAATTGACAGTTTTTGGAAATCTTCCATATAATATTTCAACTGAAATTTTGATTAAATGGGTTTTAAGTATGAATACTGAAGTTTGGTTTGATAAATTAATTTTAATGTTCCAAAAGGAGGTTGCTAACAGAATATTGAGTAAATACAACTGTTCTGAATATGGAAGATTATCTATTATAGCTAATTGGAAACTGGACGTTAAAAAAGTTATAGATATAGAACCAAATGCTTTCTATCCACAGCCAAAAGTTTATAGTAGTTTACTAATCTTCGAACCAAAAAAAAAATTTTTTAAATTAAAAAGTGGAAATTCTCTAGAATTAGTGACCAGAACTTTTTTTAATCAACGAAGAAAAAAAATAAAAAAACCATTCAATAGATTATTCAATAACAATACTGAAATAGCAAAAAAATATAATATAAATTTAGATTTAAGGCCTCAGAATTTGAGTTTTAATGAATATTATCTTTTAGCTCAAGAATTTGAAAAATTAAGAAATTAACTTATCAATATGATTCTTAATAAAATCTTTATCATAATCTTTTGAACCATTTGATATCTCTGCATCAATTAATTTTTGTATCTTTAAAAAACATTCTTCTAAATCATCATTAATAACAACATAATCGTAATTAATCCAGTGGAGAACATCTCTATCAAATTGCTTCATTCTTTCCTCAGCAATTAATTTATCTTTCATATCTCTATTAGATAATCTCTCAAATAAAATTTTTTTACTTGGTGGAAGAATAAAAAAAGTTATTAATTTATAATCCAGCTTTTTATTTTTAATCTGGTCTGCACCCTGCCAGTCTATATCAAAAATAACGTTATTATTATTTTCAAGATTTTGAATTACCGGTGTCCTAGATGTACCATAGTAATTATTAAAAACTTTTGCATACTCTAAAAATTCATCATTATTAATCAATCTTTTAAATTCTTTGTCGGATACAAAAAAGTAATCATTACCGTTTGTTTCATTTGGTCTGGGACTTCTGGTCGTGTGGGAAATTGATATGAAAAATTTATTTTTTTTTGAAAGTAAATTTACTAATGTTGTTTTACCAGCCCCGGATGGGGATGATAATACTACCATTATCCCACCTTTTTTTTGAAGCATTAATTATTTAATTGCTTTTACTTTCTATAAATTTAACTGCGTCACCAACTGTTAAAATTTTTTCTGCTTCAGTATCAGAAATTTCTGATCCAAATTCTTCTTCAAAAGCCATAACTAGTTCCACTGTATCTAAACTATCTGCACCTAAATCATCTATAAAACTAGACTCATCAGTAACTTTTGCTTCATCTATTCCAAGATGATCAGCGACTATTTTTTTAACTTTGCTTGAAATATCTTCTGACATATTAATCCTTATTTATTAGTTTAAATTCTTATTAGTTTAATTAGCTATTTTGTCAAGCCATATACATTCCCCCATTAACATGTAATGTTTCTCCATTAATATAATCTGAGAGATTAGAGGCTAGAAAAAGAACAGCATTAGCAACATCTTCTGGTTCTCCTAATTTTGCAGATGGGATTTTTGAAATAATAATATCTTTAAATTTTTCATCTATTTTTTCAGTCATTGCAGTTTTGATAAAACCGGGTGATATGCAATTAATATTAATATTTTTTTTTGCATATTCGATAGCTAGACTTTTCGACATTGCTATTATTCCAGCTTTAGAAGCTGAATAGTTAGCCTGCCCTAAATTACCAGTATGAGCTACAACTGAAGTTATATTAATTATTTTTCCTGATTTATTTTTTAACATTTTTTTTATTGTAAATTTACTTAATAAAAATGTTGAGCTAAGATTTGTTTCAATAACCTTTTTCCATTCGTCAATACTCATTCTTATCGATAAATTATCTTGTGTTATTCCAGCGTTATTTATTAAACAATCTATATTTCCACCGAGTGATGAGCATGCGTTTTCAATAAATTCTTCAATTTTTTCACTTTTTGAAATATCAAAATCTAAAATCTTTAAATTTTTAAATCTTAATTTAAGTTTTTCTAATTTTTCAACTTTAGTACCTGATGCTAGAATATTAGCACCATTTTCATTAAGTTTTTCTATTATAGAATTTCCAATACCTCCTGTAGCACCAGTCAAAATTATATTCTTATTTTTTAAATCTTTCATACCTTTAAATCTTTTATATCATTCTCATTATTGATTGTATTTATTTTTACATTTCTATTTATTCGTTTGACTAATCCTGATAAAACTTTTCCAGGTCCGATTTCGATAAAATGTGTTACCTGATAATTTATCATATTAGTAATAATTTCCCTCCATCTAACTCTGCTTTCTATTTGTCGAATTAAAAGTTTACTTAATTCCTCTTTATTTGATATTTCTTCAGCAGTAACATTTGACATAAGCTTATTTATTCCATTATTGAAGGATATTGTTTCTATTTCTCTTTTCATAACTTCACTAGCTTTTTCCATTAGATTACAATGAAAAGGCGCGCTGACAGGAAGTTTAATATTTTTAATATTATTTTCTTTTAAAATTTTTGATAACTTAATTAAATCTGTATTTTTTCCACTTAAAACTATTTGACCTTCAGAGTTATCATTAGCAATTTGAGCAACAAAATCTTTTTCATTATTATCTAAAATCTTTTCAATGTCCTCGACATTAGACCCTAGGACTGCCAACATTCCCCCCACTCCTTCTGGAACAGCGTTTTGCATCGCGTCTCCCCTGGTTCTTAAAAGTTTGATTGTTTTTGAAAAACTTAAATAGTCAGCACACGATAAAGCTGAATATTCCCCTAATGAATGACCTGCAAAATATTTTGCTTTATTTAAGTTAATGTTAAACTCTTTTTTAATTACACTAAAAATTGAATAACTTATTAAAAAGATTGCAGGTTGAGTATTTATTGTTAAATCCAATTCCTCTTTTGGCCCATTTAAAATTAGATTTGATATTGAATATTCTAAGATGTTGTCTGCCTCTTTAAAAAGCTCTTTAACAAGATCATATTTGTCATAAAACTCTTTTCCCATTCCAACCATTTGAGATCCCTGACCTGGAAAAATAACCGAAAACATATAAAAAAAACCTATTATTTTAATTTTTTTGCTATTGTAATTAAAGATTTATAATAGTATATCCACAATTTTTATTAATAAACATAAATGAATTTATACGAACACACAATTATAGCAAGGCAGGATACTTCTCCCGCCGAAATTAAACAATTGACAGAAAAATATACTAAAATTGTTGAAAAAAATGAAGGTGAAATTGTTAAAACTGAAAATTGGGGACTAATAAACTTATCATACCTTATTAAAAAAAATAGAAAGGGTAGCTATATTCACTTTAAAATTAAAGGTAATGGTAAAGTAATAAATGAATTAGAAAAAAATGAATCGATAGATAAAAAATTACTTAGATATTTAACAGTCAAAGTTAAAAAATTCGATTTAGAAACAAGCTATTTTTCAAAAAGTGAGGATATTGATAAAAAAGAGGTTTCAAAAAATTAAACATGGCAAAAAGACAAAGTGGAAATAAAAAAAGTAGGCAAAGCAATTTTGCTAAGCTAAGTATTTTTCAGCCAAATAAATATAAATTTAAAAAAAGTTGCCCACTATCTATTAAAGGTGCACCTAAAATTGACTACAAAAATATCAAACTTTTAAAAAAATATATGTCAGAAAATGGAAAAATTTTACCTTCAAGAATTACAAATGTGAGTCAAAAAAAGCAGAGAGAATTATCATTATCAATTAAAAGAGCTAGAAACCTGGCATTAATTTAAGAATTATATGAAAGTCATTTTGTTAGAGAATATTAAAAGAGTTGGGAACATTGGTGAGATCATCGATGTAAAAAGAGGCTTTGCAAGAAATTTTCTAATAGCTAATAAAAAAGCATTATATGCGTCTAAAGAAAATATTCATCAAGTAGATAAAATAAAGTCAGAGCTATCAAAAAAAGATAATGAAAAAAAGCTTGAAGCTAAATCGATATATGAAAAAATAAACAAAACTGAGTATGTAGTTAAAAAATTAAGCACTGAAAATAATGAATTATATGGATCAGTAAAACCTACTGAAATTTCTAAATTAATACTTGAAAAAGATAAAATTGAGATAAGACCATCAATGATACAACCAATTAAAGATATTAAATCTATAGGTAAATTTAAAGTAAAAATTTCCTTACACTCAGAAGTTGATGCTGAAATTACAATAGTAGTTCAGTCTTCAGAGACTATTGAATAATTATACAATTTTTTCCCCAATACTTTTTTCAAATTTCAAAAAGAAATATTTTTGATAAATTAGTTTTGTGGAAAATAATTTAAAAATAATAAAAAATCAATTTAAGGAACTACCAAATAATATTGAGGCAGAACAGGCTGTAATTGGCACGATTTTAGTTACTAATGAAATTTTTGATGAAATAAATACAATTTTATCCAGTGTTAATTTTTATGATCCAATGCATCAAAAAATTTTTAATGCTATAGAAAATCTAATATATAAAGGAATGTTAGCAAACCCAATTACTCTAAAAAATTATTTTGATGACGAAACTGACGAATTAAATGTTCCTGAATATTTGGTTAAAGTAACAAAATTTTCTACTTCCTCAAGACAAGCTAAAGAATATTCAAAAATAATTTATGATATGTTTGTAAGAAGAGAGCTAATAAAAATTTCAGAGGAAACAATTGATTCTGCAAAATTAAATGACTTAAATATATCTGGTCAAAATATTATTGAAAAATCTGAAAGATCTCTTTTTGATCTAGCAGAAAATGGATCCTTTGATAGCTCATTGATTAAATTTGATGAAGCTATGAGACAAACTATTGAAATGGCATCAGCCGCTTATAAAAACGAGGAAGGTATTGTTGGTGTTCCAACAGGATTGAGAGATTTAGATGACCGATTAGGTGGTCTTCATCAATCTGATTTAATTATAATTGCAGGACGTCCTTCAATGGGTAAAACAGCGCTAGCGACAAACATAGCATTTAACGCTGCTCAAAAATTATTATCTAGTGAAAAAAAATCTACAATTGCTTTTTTTTCGCTTGAAATGTCCTCTGAACAACTATCAACAAGAATTTTAGCTGAGCAATCAAGAATAAAATCAAATGATATAAGAAGAGGAAGAATTTCTGATGAACAATTTGATAAATTTTTAGAAACATCAAAAAATATTTCAGAATTACCATTATACATAGATGAAACACCAGCAATAAGTATTGCCGCATTAAGTAATAGAGCAAGACGTATTAAGAGGTTGTTTGGATTAGATATGATTATTGTCGATTATATACAGCTAATGAGAGCAACTTTAAACAATAAAGATGGCAGAGTTCAAGAAATATCTGAAATAACACAAGGTCTAAAAGCAATAGCTAAAGAGTTGTCAGTTCCAGTTGTTGCACTTTCTCAATTGTCAAGAGCTGTTGAACAAAGAGATGACAAAAAACCACAATTATCAGATTTAAGAGAGTCTGGATCAATAGAACAAGATGCGGATGTTGTTATGTTTGTTTATAGAGAAGCATATTATTTAGAGAGAAAAGAGCCAAGACCAGCAACAGTTGAGCATGCTGAGTGGCAAGCAAAAATGAACGAAGTTTCTAATTTGGCAGAAATTATTATTGGTAAGCAAAGACATGGGCCAACAGGAAATATAATGCTTGAGTTTGAGGCAATGTTTACCAAATTTAAGGATACTCAAAGCAGCTAAATTCCCTTATAAAAGGGTAAGATGCTAGCCCAACTTTACTATAATTTAATACTTAAAAACCCAAAAACAGTCCTCGTAATATTAATCATCACAGTATTAAGTTTTGGTTACTATGCAAAAAATTTTAAATTAGATGCCTCATCTGAAACTTTACTTTTAGATGGAGATCCAGACCTAAAATATTTACAAGAGGTTACAAAAAAATATGGCTCGAAAGAATTTTTGATTTTGACCTACACACCTAATGAGGGAATGGTATCTGATAATTCCATAAATAATCTTTTAAGTTTAAAATACAAAATTCAAAGCTTAAGTTGGGTTCATAGTGTTATAACTTTATTAGATGTACCGTTATTAAATAGTTCAGATTCTCCACTACAAGAGAGGCTTAAAAATTTTAAAACATTAAAAGATGATGACATAGATAGAAATAGGGGATTTAGTGAAATTTTAAGTAGTCCAGTTTTCAGAAATTTCGTAATTAGCGAAGATGGAAAAACAAGTGGAATAATAGTAAATATAAAAGATAATAATATTAAAAATACTTACAAAAAATCAAAAAAAGAAATAGAGGATTACAAAGATCAAATAAAAAAACAAAATCATAAAAATATTATTGAAATTAGAGATGTTATTGAAAGTTATAAGGATATTGGGAAAATACATCTAGGCGGAATACCTATGATTGCAGATGACATGATGTCCTTTATCAAAAGCGATATTATTGTTTTTGGAATTGGAGTCTTGCTTTTCATCATAGCAACTTTGTGGTTTGTTTTCAGAAAATTAATATGGATTATTGTTCCTATAAGTAGTTGTTTTTTTTCTGTAGTAATAATGATGGGAATTTTAGGATTATTAGGATGGAAAGTAACTGTTATTTCATCAAATTTTATAGCCCTCATGTTGATATTAACAATGGCGATGAACATTCATTTAAGTACAAGATTTTTACAACTCAAAGAGAATTATCCTGAGAAGAATATTTTAGATTTAATTTCATTGACAACTAAAAAGATGTTTTGGCCTATCTTATATACAGTTGTTACAACTGTCATTGCATTTTTATCATTAATATTTAGTGAGATAAAGCCAATTATTGATTTTGGGTGGATGATGACCTTGGGATTGATAACATCTTTTATAATCACATTTACTCTTCTACCATCTTTAATTAATTTTGTTCCGCAAGAAAATATTTCCCTAAAAAGATATAAGGAGTCGATTATCACAAATTTTTTTGCAAAATTTTCTAAAAATAATAAGAATATTATATTAATATTTACTGGAATTATTATAATACTGAGTTTTGTGGGAATTAGCCGTCTCGAAGTTGAAAATAGTTTTATAAATTATTTTAGTAAAAAAACTGAAATTTATAAAGGAATGAAATTAATTGATGAAAAACTTGGGGGTACTACACCACTTGAAGTTATTTTAAAATTTCCTAAAAAAGATAAATCAAAATTTGATGAAGAGAGTGAATTCGAGGATTGGGA
>MDTD01003645.1_pt1 | contig 14979 bp, 16 predicted proteins | sample 811221 | NCBI WGS metagenome assembly MDTD01 (sample SAMN05326646, study PRJNA326480) | marine metagenome | isolation source: seawater | place: Pacific Ocean: South West | collected 2011
AAAAATAATCTTAAGTCTTATGTAAAAAAACTTATTTCAATTTTTAAAAACAAAAAATTTAATATTAACGATGAAAAATATTATAACGATAAGAAAATAGATTTTGTTATAAAAAAAAAAATATGAAATTTGTAAAATTTTCAAAGCCTTCAAAAGACATGAAAGATATCAGAAAAAGTTTTTTTTCTGAAAATAAAAAATTTCTTAAAATCGCCAAAAAAGCAAATTCCTTTTACAGTAAACAAAAAACTCGTAAACATTGTAAAAATTGCGGTTCAAAAATTTCGGGAAAAATTTTTTCACAATTTCATGCACATTATACTACTTGTAAGCAGTGTTCTCATTTCAATGGTATTTATGAAGACACTAATAATTTTATAAACTTTCTTTATAAGGATAGTGGTGGCTCTGGATACTATAAGTTTCTTTTAAAAAATTTTGACGAAAGAGTTAAAAAAATCTATCTACCAAAAGTCAATTTTTTAAGACAAGTAATCAAAGACAAAATTATCGTGAATGATATTGGATCAGGAGCCGGGCACTTTTTGAGTGCTTTAGAAAAAGTCAATATTAACGGAACGGGTTATGAACCAAGCAAGCAATTGGTAAATTTGGGAAAAACAAAACTTAAAAAAAACAAAATTCATTTTGTTGAATTCAGTAGTATTTATAGCAAAATCTTAAAAGACCGCTCCTCTAACACTCTCACACTAATGGGGGTTTTAGAACATTTACAATCTCCAAACAAGATATTAGAAACATTTTGTAAATCTTCATTTAAATATTTATATTTTTCAGTTCCATTGTTTTCATTTTCTGTCTTTATTGAAAATTGTTTTAAGAATGTTTATCCAAGACATCTATCTGAGGGTCATACACATCTGTATACAGAGAAATCACTTAGATATTTAGCGAAAAAATTTAATTTAAAAATCATTGGTGAATGGTGGTTTGGTTCAGATTTTCCCGACTTATTTAGAAGCATTGTTCTTGAGTCAAATACAAGAAATACAAAAAAGTATCTTCAATATTTGAATCAAAATTTTGGTTCAAATATTGATGAATTTCAAAAAATATTAGATAAAAATAAAATTTGTTCACAAGTACATATGGTTTTAAAAAAATAATGAAACATATAAAAAAAAATAAAAATGGTTTACCATTGGAAGTAAAATTTTGTGAATTATGTAATCTGTCTAATCAAAACCCAACAAGTATAAATGAATATTTTCATGTAAGAGATACTGTACAGAAAACTGTTGAATTCGATGAGGATAATATTTGTTCTGCTTGCAAATTTAATAAAGCTAAATGGGATGATACGATTGATTGGAAAGAAAGAGAAAAAGAATTAATTGATTTATGCAATAAACATAGAAAAACCGATGGTAGTTATGACTGCATTATCGGGGGCAGCGGGGGAAAAGATAGTGTCTTTCAATCTTATACTCTTAAATATAAGTACAAAATGAATCCTTTGACCGTTACATGGGCTCCACACTTATATACAGACATAGGTTGGAAAAATTTTCAAAATTGGCTGCATAAAGGCGGATTTGATAATTACTTATTTAACCCTAATGGAAGGGTGCTCAGAAAGTTAACTAAAGAAGCAACAAAAAATTTATTACATCCTTTTCAACCATTTATTATTGGTCAAAAGACATATGTTGTGAAGATGGCTGATAGGTTTAATATTCCATTAATTTTTTATGGAGAAAGTCCTGGAGAGGGAGGAAAAAAAATACCTATTACAGAAAAGGGTTTTACATCTGTAGATAAAAATAGTTCCCAGAAAGGTTTTGAATTAAACCCATTAGCTGAAACATCATTTGAGAATGCTTATCTTGGAGGTAAACAAGTAAGAGAATTATATAGTGAAGGCCTGAACAAAAATGATTTAAAAGCTTATGAGCCTTTAAATCCAGAAATAATTAAAAAAAAGAAAATTAATTTTTATTTTTTAGGCTATTTTCTCAGATGGGTACCACAAGAAAATTTTTATTTTGCCTCAAAACATGTGGATTTCCAGACCAATGATTTTAGAACTGAAGGCACGTACCAAAAATATGCCAGTATAGACGACAAAACTGACGGCTTTTTTTACTACACAAGATATATAAAATTTGGAGTAGGCCGAGCAATGATTGATTCTTGTTCTGAAATTAGGAATGGACATATAAACAAAGATGAAGGCAAAAAACTAATTGAAAAGTATGATGGCGAGTACCCTTCACGTTTCGAAAAAGAATTCCTAGATTATATTGAAATGAGTAAAGAGGAATTTGAAAATCTTTGTGATGAATTTAGACCAGATCATATTTGGGAAAAAAAATCAAATAGGTGGAAATTAAAAAATGATTAAAAGAATTATTGCAAGACTAGATATTAAAAATGATACTTTAGTAAAGGGAATTAATATGGAGGGTTTGAGAAATTTAGGTGAACCAAGGTATTTTTCAGAAAGATATTTTGAGGAGGGAATAGATGAAATTCATTATCAGGATGTAGTAGCCAGTTTATATAGTCGTAATATGTTATTGAATATTATAAAGGAAACTGCAAAAAAATCGTTTGTAATTTTAAGTATAGGTGGTGGCATTAGATCCGATAAAGATATTTTTGAAGCCTTGAGATCTGGGGCTGATAAAGTTTCACTAAATTCTTTTGCTGTAAGAAAACCAATAATACTTAATCAAGTAAAAGATTTATTTGGATCTTCAACTATATCTGTAAATATTGATGCCATATTTGATAATGGTGACTATTACGTTCTCATAGATAGCGGAAGGGAAAGAACCAATATAAAAGTTTTCGACTGGGTTGATAAAGTTCAAAATTTTGGTTGCGGAGAGATTATTATAACTTCGATAAGAAATGAGGGTAAAATGAATGGTTTTGATTTAAAATTATGTAGAAAAGTTAAACAATTATCATCAGTACCTGTAGTTGCACATGGTGGTGGAGGTAGTTGTGATCAGATTGTAGAGTTATTTAAAGAAACAGATGTAGATGCTGTGTCGTTAGCTTCATTGTTACACTACTCTTATTTAGATAGCTCTAACAAACTAAATAACGAGGGTAGAAATGTTTTTTTAAACAATTTTATCCTTAATCAAAAAGAAAAAGTCACAATTAATCAAATCAAGAAATCTCTAAATAAAAATAATATTTCAGTGAGATTATAATTAAAGTCAATGATTGGCATATTAGATACCGGCACAAGTAATATTCGAAGTGTAATGAATGCATGTACTAATAACAATATAGAAACAATTATAATAAAAGAATACGAGACACCAAAAAACTTTAGTGGCATAATTTTTCCTGGTGTTGGTAATTTTGGTTTTGTAATGAAACAACTGAAAAAAAATAAATTAGATATTTTTATTAAAGATTTTATTAAGTTAAATAGACCAAGTTTATTTATATGTGTAGGTTTACAAGTTTTATTTTCAGCAAGCGAGGAAGACGATGAGGAAAAAGGTTTAAATATCATCGAGGGTTTTGTGAAAAAAATTCCAATTAAATTCAAAGATAAGATAAATACCGTTCCTTTCAATGGTTGGAATCATATTAAATTGGTGAAAAAACATGAAATTTTAAGACACTTGAAAGGAGAAGTTAATTCCTTTTATTTTACCCACTCATATTATGTTGATCCAAAACAAAAAGATTTGATTTTGAACGAAGTTAATCTAAATGGATTTAATTATTGTTCAGGAATAGTAAAAAATAATATTATTGGTTTTCAATTTCATCCGGAAAAAAGTTCAATGAAGGGTGTAGAGATATTTAAAAATTTTTCAGATATTTGTAAACTTAAAAATATTGAATTAAAATGAAAATTATAATTTTAGCAGGTGGTCTAGGTACAAGATTGTCAGAGTATACGAACACGATACCTAAACCTATGGTTAAAATAGGGGGAAAGCCTATTCTTTTGCACATAATAAACATTTATAAAAAATACGGTTTTAAAGATTTTTATATAGCTATTGGCTACAAGGGAAATGTTATTAGAAAGTTTTTTCAGAAAAAAAATAAAAATCTAAACATTAAAATAATAGAAACTGGAAAAAATACGATGACGGGGGGAAGGTTAAAAAGAATGAAGAAATATGTTGGCAACGAAACTTTTATGATGACCTACGGTGATGGGATTGCGAACATAGATATCCAAAAATTATTGAATTTTCATAAGAAAAATAAAAAATTGGTAACCATGACTGCTGTTAGGCCTCCTGCGAGATTTGGTGCACTTAAAATTAAAGGCAATAAAGTAAAATATTTTAAAGAGAAGTCAAAAATTGATGAAGGTTGGATAAATGGAGGCTTTTTTGTAATGGAAGGCAAGTTTTTAAATTATATTAAAAATGATAAAACTTATCTTGAAAGAGAACCTCTTGAAAAAATAACAAAGAAAAAAGAACTCGTAGCTTTTAAACACGAAGGTTTCTGGCAATGTATGGATACTATAAGAGATAAAAAAATTCTCGAGGAAGCAATAAAAAACAAAAAGATCAAGGTTTGAAAAAAAAAATTTTAATTGCAGGCGGCACAGGTTTTCTTGGTTTTAATGTTATCAAAAAACTTTTAAAATATAAATTTGAAATCACATCGATTTCATCAAATAAAAAATCTTATAATAAACATAAAAAAGTAAAATATATCTTCTGTGATATAAGTAATTATAATAAATTAAGAAAAAAAATAAAAAATAATTACGATTATTTAATTAATTTTTCTGGAAACATCGATCATAGCAACAAAAATATAGTTAAAAAGGTTCATTATCTTGGTCTAATAAATCTGGTAAAATGTATTGACATTAAAAAACTTAAACTTTTTGTTCAGATAGGAAGTAGCTTAGAATACGGAAAGTCACCTTCGCCTCATAAAGAATCTTTGTTTTGTAAGCCAGTTTCATATTATGGAAAATCTAAAAATTTATCCTCAAAATTCATAAGAAAAAAAATAAAAAAATTTATAATATTAAGGCCTTATCAAATTTATGGCCCAGGTCAAAAAACCGATAGATTGATACCTTCAGTTATTGAAAATTGTATTAAAAATAGAGAATTTAATTGCACAGAAGGCCAACAGTTAAGAGATTTCTTACATGTAAACGATTTCACCAAATTAATTTTAAAAATATTGAAAAAGAAAGAAATCAAGTACGGAATATATAATGTTGGAACGGGAAAGCCTTATAAGGTAAAATTTATTATTAATCTAATTAAATCCCTAACAGGTAAAGGAAAGCCACTTTTTGGAAAAAAAAAGATGAGGAAAGATGAAATAATGAAATTATATCCTGATATTAGAAAAGTTAAAAAAACTTTTAATTGGAAACCTAAAGTTGAAATAAAAAAGGGGATTCAAAAAACAATTAAAAGCTATATTAATTGAGAAATATAGACCCATTATTAAGCATAATTTTAATCGTTGTATGGACAAATTTGTATTCTAGATTTAAAAATATTTAAAATGAGTGATTTGATAAAAACCGACTATTTAAATAATGGGTTTGTTATAAGCAAACCTTTGATGGACGAAATATCTATAAAAACCTTAAGAAAAGAGTTAGATGATGAGTTTAAAGATTTCAACGATGGTGTAAGTATAAATATTACTGATTTTAAAAATTTTGAAGTAACTAAAAAAATTGTTCAAACACTGAATTCTTCAGAAATTAATAATATAATAAAAGAGTTACAAAAAATAAGCAAAAAAAAAGTATCACTCTTACCAATATTGGAGGTGCATAAAAACTATCATGTCAACTTAAAGGAATTTCATGGTTGGCACAGAGATGCTGGTGGCGAAATGCGACACAAATATTGTAATAAAATTTTAGGCGAAGATAACTACTTATTTTCAAAAATTGGCATCTATCTTCAAAATAATACAGAGTATGGAGGTTCAATCGATATTATTAAAAAATCACACAAAAATTTCTCACATCTAAAAATTTTTTTAAGAAAAATTAGAAATATTCCTTTAAGAATAATCACGTCGTTACATAAATATTTAACTAAACTTTATTTTTTTATACCTGAAAGTTTTTTCATGTTTTTGATAAATGCTAAAAGATTATACCCTCAAAAAGGTTCTGCAGTTTTTTTTGATAGTAGATTGATACATAGAGGAAGTCCTATATCAAAAGATAAATTAAGTGAAATAAAATACATAAAAGGTAAATTACAAGCTGTTTTGCCAAGAAGTAATGATAAGTACTCAATTTATTGTCAGTTCGGATCAAGCGATGCAATAGACTCTTACATGTATGATCGTTTGAAAAGAAAAGGAAATTCAAAAGAACTCGTCACCTGGCTAAAACAAATTAAAATTATAGAAACATTTGACTCAAAACTCTCTGAACAAATGACTAAAACATTAAATCCGATAAAAGAGAAATATAGAGAGTATCTAGATTAAATAATAATTTAGACAATCAAAATAAAATTCATAAAATTTAAAATTTAATGAAAAAGAAGAAAAAATTGATCGTAATTTGGGATGTAGTATTTCGTGATTTTGATTATTATCGACTAGAATTGGAAAAAATTTCAAAATTTATAGATATAGAGGTTCATGACATGAATAGAGTATTTAATAAGAATTTAGAGAAAATATATCAAACAAAAAGCAAAAGAAAAATTGTAAAAAGATATAAGACTTTTAAAGAATGGAAGAATAATTTTGAGAAAATAAATGAAAATAATGAAATTTCTATTTTACTTATTAATAATGGAAACAACCTTACAAAATTTTATTTTAATCTTTTTTTAGTAAAAAAGAAATTACCGATAATTACTATATCCAACAATACAGTTAAAGAGACAACAAAGTCAGTACAGATAGATTTTGAGACAATCTTTTTTAAATTAATTAATAATCTTAATTTTAAATTTTTAATCAAATTTTTATCTAATAGATTGTTTTCTAGCCTTAATAAATACTTTATTAAACCTAATTTTATAATCTCAAATTCAATTTATGATTATAATTTTCAAAAGAAAAAAAAATCAAAAAAAACAACAATTTTTAAAGGGAATTCATTTGATTTCTCAAACTCCATTACTTATAGGTCGAAAAAATTAAATGCAAATTTGAAAAAAAATTTTTCTGTTTTAATAGACTCTACAGGACCAAGATTTAAAGATGAGCATGCTATTTTCAACAATCAACAAACTCATACTCCTGAAAAATGGTATCCAAGTGTAAATAAATTTTTTGATTTTTTGGAAAAAAATTTCAAAACTAGAATTAAAATATGTCCTCACCCAAAAACAAAAACAAAAAAATATTCGATGGATTTTGGCGGTCGTGAAAATATTCAAAATAAATTACTCTCTATGATCAAAAATTCAAAAATTGTTATTTCAAAGGGGTCTACAGCAATTATATATGCAATTATTTTTAAAAAACCTGTATTATTGGTTTATTCCAATGAAATGCTTAGGCACAAAAATTATATGAGGAATGTTGTAAATTCTTTTTCATCTGATCTTAATTTAAAGCCAATAAATATTGATAAAAATTACGATAAAAATTTAATAAAAAGAAGATTAAGAATAAATAAAAGATTATACAAAAATTATTTAAAAAAATATGCTACAGCTAGATCAGATTACAAACCGAATTATAAAATTCTAATTGAAATATTAAATATCATTTATAATGGAGCAAATAAAAACATTAGCTTATGATAGTAGGTTTTATTCCATCAAGATTAGAGTCTAAAAGGATTTACCAAAAACCATTGTTAAAAATTGATGGACTACCAATAATAATTCACACGATGAAGAGAGCAATGTTATCAAAAAAACTTGATGATTTGTATGTTTGCACAAATAGTCGAAAAATAGCAGATTTAGTAGAGGCCTTTGGCGGAAAATACATTATGACATCTTCAAAACATAACAACGGAACTGAGCGTATTGGTGAAGCTATAAAAAAGGTAAAATGCGATTATGCAATAGATATACAAGGAGATGAACCCATGGTAATGCCTAATGATATAGATAAAGTTATAAATTTTCACTTAAAAAACAAAAAATTTGATATTGTAGTACCTCATGTTAATACGGCGTACAAAGAAAATATACACGCAGTAAAAATTATTTCTAATAAAAAAGGTAAAATATTATATTTTAGCAGATCACTAGCTCCTTATGCTTTTAGAAAAAAAAATATAAAATTAAAAAAACATCTTTCTATAGTTTCATTTAAAAAAAGTAGTATTTTAAAATTTATAAACTTTAAACCTGGCGATATAGAAAGTATAGAAGGCATTGAATTAATGCGGGCACTAGAAAATAACCTAGGGGTTGGTACTTTTCACTTAAAAGGGGAATCGATGGCAATTGATATTAAAAAGGATATTTTGAAAGTGAAAAAAGCTATGAAAAAGGATCGCATAAGGAAACTATATTAATTAAATGCCCATTGTTAATTCAACAATAAAAAATTTAAAAAATAAAAATATTTTAATTTCAGGAGTAGGAAAAGGTTTGGGACGAGACATGATGATCAAATGCGTTGATAGTGGAGCTTTCGTATATGGTTTTACCAGGTCGAAAAAAGATATTAAAAATCTTCAGGAAAAATATGTCAAAAAAACTAAAATATTTATTGGTGATGCAACCAATGAAAAATTTATTAGAAAGTTATTTAAATATTTTTCAAAAAAAAATATAGTTTTAGATGGTCTAATCAATAATGCAGGGCAAAGACAAAGAAAAGCTTTTATTGATTTTGAAAGTAAAGACATAAAACATATTATGAGCGTAAATTTTATTTCCACTTTTTTAATAACACAACAATTCGTACATCAATTAAGCAAAAATAGTTATGGATCAATTATAAATATTGGTTCAATAGTTGGTGAAAATGCATTTTCTGATCTAGTGGGATATGCAAGTTCAAAATCTGCTATTTCAGGATTTACTAAAAGCTTATCTCTTGAGCTTTCAATTAAAGGGTACAAGACAAGAGTCAATTGCATAAACCCTGGCTTTACCAAAACATCCTATTATAAAAAATTTAGTAAAAACAAAAAACTTTACTTTTGGACCATCAAAAAAATTGCAGCTAAAAGATGGGGTAATCCCGAGGAGATTAGTAAACTAGCTATCTTTTTGTTGTCAAATCGATCATCATATATTAATGGTCAAGTAATAAATATAGATGGGGGATGGAAACCATAATGAAACCAAAAGTTTTAGCATTAATTCCAACTAGACTAAATTCTGCAAGACTTCCAGCAAAAGCACTTCTTCCAATAAATAATTTGCCCTTAGTAATGCATGTTTATAAAAGAGTTCTATTATCGAAAAATGTTGATGAGGCTATTATCTGCTGTGATGATAAAAAAATTTTAAATGCAGTAAAAAAATATAGTGCTAAAGCCGTAATAACTTCAAAACACCATACAAACGGAACAGATAGAATATGTGAGGTTTTTAACAAAATTAAAAATAAAGAAAAATACAGTCTAGTAGTTAATGTTCAAGGCGACGAACCATTAGTAAGCCCTAATCATATAAACAAAGTTATCGAATTTCATCAGAAAAATCAAAACACTGATATAGTACTTCCAAATTTAAAAGTTAAGTCTACAAATAATACAAATATTGTAAAAATTGTTACAAACAAAAAAAATGAAGTTTTATATATTTCTAGAGCGAATGTACCTTTTGAATTTAAAGATAAAGTAAAATATTTCAAAAAACATTTATCTGTCGTTTCATTCAAGCCAAAATCATTAATAAGCTTTGGTAAATCAAAAATTAGTGAATTAGAAAAAATTGAAGATCTTGATCTCTTAAGAGCGATTGATATTGGTCTAAAAATTAAAACTATAAATCTCAAAGGTGATAGTTTCTCTATTGATATATTTGAAGATTATAAAAAAGCTAAAATTCAGATCTCAAGAGACAGGTATTTTAAATTTTATAGATAAAAATAAATGTCCGAACATCAAGGAAAGTTTAATCAATGATTAGCTATAAGGTAAATAATATAGAACACAAAGTTACATTTTGTAAGTCAGGCAATTTGGGCCTTATCTCAAATTATTTAGATAAAATTAATTCAGATAAAAATATTTTATTGATTTATGACGATAAGATTAATCCTAAAATTTTAAAAAATATATTTCATGAATTGAAATTATCAGGATGTAAAGTATTCAGTTTAAAAAGTGCTGGAAGCAAGACAAACAAAAATGAAAGATTTTTATTTGATATATTAAATTTTTTAATTAAAAATAAATTTACTAAAAAATCTGTAGTCATATCTTTTGGTGGAGGCGTGATAGGTGATGTTGCTGCCTTGGCAAGCAGTTTGTACTTAAGAGGAACTATTTATTTTAGTATACCAAGTACGATGACCGCAATAGTAGATAGCTCAATAGGTGGAAAAACTGGAATAAACTATAAAGGAATTATTAATTCACTAGGTACTTACTACCATCCAAAAAATGTTTTTATATTAGAAGAAATAATTTCATCTTTACCACAAAGAGAATTTATCGCAGGACTCGCAGAAGTGATAAAGTGCGGATTAATAGACAATAAAAAGATACTCTCTTTATTATTAAAAAATAAAAATGATATTCTCAACAGGAAATACAGCTTTATTTCTAAACTTTGTGCAATGACAATAAATTCAAAAATCAAATTTTTTACCAACGATGTTTATGAAAATAATTATAGGTTGGCTTTAAACTTTGGTCATACCTTTGCGCACGCTATTGAAATGGGTATAGAGAATGAAGTTAAGAAAGATTATATCAGACATGGAGAGGCAGTCGCATTAGGAATATTATGTGAAATATATTATTCGAACAAAAAAAAAATAAGCTATTTAATTTCGCCGAAAAATTATTTGCTAGCTATGGTTTACCTGTATACTTAAATATTAAAAAAGTTAACATTAATAAGGTAAAATTAGCTGAAAATATTTATAAAAATATTTTTCTCGATAAAAAAAAAATCAGCCAGTATCCTAGATATATATCATTAAAAAAACAGGGTAAACCGAGTATTAATGAGATTAAAGATTTTGATTTTATCAACGATACAATTTTAAATGTACTATTAATAAAATGACAAAAAAAGAAGAATTAAAATTCTTTGACCCTCAAATTGAAGTAAAAGAGAAAGCAGTTGCTGAGAGACTTCAATTTTTACCAAATAGCCGGACACCATTGCCTTCAGAAGTTGAGATAAGTGAGTCAGGTATGTGCAACAGAAAATGTTCTTTCTGCCCGAGAAGTGACCCTAACTATAATCATAAAAATGAGTTTATTAGTTTCGATTTACATAAAAAATTATGTGATGAGCTGAGTGAGGTAAAATATTCTGGCCTTATTATTTATTCAGGTTTTGTTGAGCCAATGTTGGATAAAAACATCTACAATTTGGTAAAATACGCAAAAAACACTTTACCTAACGCCAGAATAGAAATGATTTCAAATGGTGACGTATTAAATGAAAAAAGATTAAAAAAACTCTATGACTCAGGTCTAGATAGATTGCAGATTAGTTTATATGATGGCGAAGAACAGCATTATAATTTTGTAAAATTAGGTAAAAAACTTAATCTAAGCAATAAAAAGTATGTCCTAAGAGCAAGATATCTTCCAGAAGAGCAGGATTTTGGAATAACATTGAGTAATAGGGGAGGAATGCTAGAAAACGCTGGGCATAAAATTATGCCAGTAAAACAAAAGCTAGAAAAAAAATGTTTTTACCCCAGTTACAAGTTTTTTTTAGATTACAATGGTGATGTTTTAATGTGCTCCCATGACTGGGGAAAAAAAAATATTCTTGGAAATTTAAAAAATGAAAAATTTTTAGATGTTTGGTTATCTCAAAACTCCCAAACTGCGCGGGATAAATTGAATAAAGGCGATAGATCGACCAGCCCATGCAATGTTTGTGATGTACATGGCGATCTAATAGGAAAAAAACATCATGAAGCCTGGGAGAAACTAAAAGTTGAATGAAATTTAATAGAAAAGTTCTTATTTTAGGTGCTAGCTCAGATATTGGGTTAAGTATAATGCGAATATATTGTGAAAAAAATTATGAAATTATTGCTCATTATAACAAAGGAAATAAAAATTTTTTTAATTTTGCAAAAAATAATAGAAGTGTAAAAACAATTAAATTTAATTTTTTAACGTCTATAAATAAGACTGAAAAATTTTTAAAAAAAAAAATATTCAAAAATTGCAGTATTTTTATTAATGCCTCAGGATACATTAAAGAAATGAAATTTACAAAAACGAAATTTTCTGATTTGATTGATGTTCTAAAAGTAAACTTTTACCCTGGGTTCTTACTCACCCAATCTTTAGGTCCAGAAATGAATAAAAAAAAATGGGGAAGAATAATAAACTTAGGTTCAATCGGAGTTAAATTCGGTGGTGGTTTAAAAAATTTTCCTTATTCATTTTCAAAACACTCAATGGAGTTTTTTCCAAACGAAATAAAAGCATGGACTAAAAACAATGTTTTAATTAATACAATTAGAGTAGGCGCAACCCAAACAAAATTGCATTCAAATCTTCCTTCAAAAAACCTCAAAAAGAGGGCAAAAATCATACCTATGGGCAGGATGGCTACCCCGAAAGAAATTGCTGAATTCGTATATTTCCTGGGATCAAGTGAAAATACCTATATTGCAAATCAAGTTCTATCAATTTCAGGCGGTGAATAAATAATTTTTAATGAAAAGCTCTCAACTGGAATTGCTGAAGAATTCAAAAAAATTTCTCACATTTTTTAATAATGAAAAATTTTTGCCATATGGTGACTCTATATTCTATCTAGCAACGTACTCAAATTTTATTGGATCTAGTATACTAAATTCTTTAGCAAACTACAAAAATGAAAATTTTTTAAGTAGATCTATAGTAATATTTAAAGATATTTTTTTTATTCTAAATTATATTAATTACAAAATAATTATCCCAAAAAAAATAATTTCTTACAATAAAATCATAGTTACCTGGGCATTTGAGAATAATTTCAATAAAGATGGATCTTTTAAAGATAGATATTTTAATATTTCCTCTAAAGATTTAAAAAAAACGTTATGGTTTGTAATTTATTTAAGTAAAAATAGACCAACAAAAATTGCAAATAATATAGTTTTTTTTAAACCAATCACCAAAAAAAGCTTAAATATTTTCTTAATTTTTAAAATTATTTACAAAAATATTCCCTATCTTTTTAAAAATTTTAAATATTTTCTAACAACAATTTCTAATTTTAATTTTTTTGCAGATATTCTGGTTAAGGAAATTGATCCGTTTGTTAATCATGACGTTAAAAATGTTGTAATGCCTTTTGAGGGCCAGCCTTTTCAAAATAAATTAATATACTTTTTAAAAAAAAACTATCCGAGAATTAATACTATTGGCTATATTCATTCTCCTCCATTAGCAGTTCCTGCCAACTTTATTCGCAAAAGTAACAGCCCAAATCAAGTTATCTTGAATGGAAAAGACCAACGATATTGTTTTACTAAAATTTTAGGGTGGAAAAAATCAAATATAAAAGTTTTACCTTCCTACCGTTTTTTAAAATTAAAGAAGAAATTTGATAATACAATTTTCTTACCTTTAACTATTCGAAATACAGATTTAGTTATTACAGCAATTAAATATCTATATAATGAGGGCTATATTAATTTAAAAGATTATAAAATAAAAAATCACCCTGCCGCATTTAATTCAAAAAATAATATTAATTTTATGAAAAATATCCAGAAATTAAGTCAGAAGCAAAAAAAAAGAAATATAAAAAATAAAAAAAACTACTCTATATTTATCGGTAATTCAGGAGGAATAGTCGAGGCCCTAGAACATGGTGCAAAAGTAATCCAAATCTGTGAACATCCAGTTTTTGATATTTATTCAAAAAATATTTGGCCAAGCATTTACTCCAAAAAAATTTACGATAAAATTTATTTCTACCAACTTAAAAAAAGAGGAAACCTTATAAAATTTGGAAATAAAAATAACAATTTTAAAAAAATTTTAAAATAATAATGAAATATATAGCAAAGATAATTTTCTATCTAATTAATTTTTTTGATGTTTTTTTACAAAAAATATTCAATAAAAAATTTTTATTTTTTTTAAAAGATCTTATTGAGAATAAATCATATACGGAAAAAGAAATTTCGAATAAAAAAATATTTTTTTTTACACCTAATTCAATTACAAAATGGAGAGTAGATACATTGTTTTCAAAGGAGCCAGAAACAATTAATTGGATAGATAGTTTTGACGACAGAGAAAATTTTATATTTTGGGATATTGGTGCTAATATTGGTTTATATTCTATTTATGCTGCCTCAAAATTTAAAAACATATTTGTAGTCTCTTTTGAACCATCAACAAGTAATGTGAGAGTTTTGAGTAGAAATATTTCAATAAATAACTTACAGGAAAAAGTTATTATAAATCAATTACCTTTATCAGAGAGAGAAAATCAATATATGCTCCTTAATGAAAGAGAATTTATAGAAGGGTATGCCGAAAATACATTTGGAAAAAAAATTGATTTTACAGGAAAAAAGTTTAATCCAAAAAATAGCTATAAAATTCTTGGATCATCAATAAAATACTTAATAAGTCAAAATATTTTGAAGTTACCTAATTATATGAAGATTGATGTAGATGGAATTGAGCACTTAATTCTTAAAGGAGCAGGAGATTATTTATCTGATAAAAGATTAAAAAGTATTTCAATTGAAATTAATGAAAATTTTACGGAACAATATGATCAAGTGTTCGAAATTATGAAAAAATCAAATTTCAATTTTAAACATAAAAAAAGAGCAAGTGAGTTTTTTATTGGAAATCACTCAAAAATATATAACTATTTGTTTGAAAAAAAATGAACATCAAAATTATAGATAATTTTTTAAATCAAAAAGATTTAGAGGAAATAA
>MDTD01107598.1_pt1 | contig 14976 bp, 11 predicted proteins | sample 811221 | NCBI WGS metagenome assembly MDTD01 (sample SAMN05326646, study PRJNA326480) | marine metagenome | isolation source: seawater | place: Pacific Ocean: South West | collected 2011
ACCAAACTCAAAAATGTGGGAGAGTCAGCCTACGCTTTCAGCTGATGGAAATTTTCTGGTTTTTGCAAGGGCAAGGCATCTAAGAGGAATGGGAAGTGATTTGTTTGGAGCGTATAGACAGGATGATGGTAGTTGGTCAAAACCATTTCGACTTCCAGGTGAGATAAATACTCCTTTTGAAGAGGAAAGCCCATTCTTACATCCAGACGGAAAAACACTGTATTTCAGTAGTAATGGCCACCCTGGAATGGGACATTTAGACTTGTTTGTTAGCCATTTGGGAGATGATGGTAATTGGGGAGAGCCAATGAATTTGGGATATCCATTAAATACTCATGATGATGAGAACAGCTTGATTGTCGAACCTGCAGGTGATTTTGCACTTTTCGCAACTGACAGAGGAAGGGAAAAAGGAGATTTGGATTTATGGAGGTTTAGGCTAAATGAAGAAGTGAAACCAGATGCAATTGGCGTATTAAGTGGATTGGTAGTAGACAATCAAACTAGCGAATTGGTAGAAGCTTCTGTTGTTCTTTTAAACTCTGAATCAGGTGAATTGGTGGCTCGTGTTGAATCAGGAGATGATAAGGGCTTTGTCCTGCCACTGCCTGCTGAAGGCAGATACAGCTTTGAAGTTGATAAGAAGGGGTATCTATTTAAGTTAGTTGATTTTCAAATGAAGGGATTAGAAGATCAATTTGTTGAAGTAAGACTCGATAGGATAGAAGCGGGTGCATCAATAGATTTAAAAACAATTAGGTTTGAAACGGGGTCATCTGAATTGAAGGAAGGCTACCAAGCTGATTTGGTTAGGTTAGTTAATTGGCTTGAAGCTAATCCAAATTCAAATGTTGAAATAATTGGTCATACAGATAATGTTGGCTCAGATAAAAGCAACCTGATTTTAAGCTCTAATAGAGCAAGGTCTGTCAAATCATTTTTAGTTGTAGCTCAAATTGACTCTCAAAGACTTACAACTTCAGGAAAAGGAAGTAAAGAGCCCATTTCTACAAATGATTCTGAAGAAGGAAGAGCAGAAAATAGGAGGGTGGAGATTCTAATTAAATAATTTTCCTAAGAGAAAAATAAAGTGTTGAAGGAGGGGCAGGGTTGTAGTACTTTGTGCCAAAAGCATTCAGCTGCGGCCAATTGCTGTATTCAGAATTTAAAGCATTTCTAATTCCCAACTCAATTATGTATCCTTTCATATCTCTAATAGCTGAAAGGTCAAGTACTGAATATGGATCTAATTGATTATCATTATTGTTGTCTAGATATGTTTTGCCAACATACCTGTAATCTACACTAACAATAATCTTTTTAATTGCCCTTCTACATTGTAATCCTGTAATAAATTTTGGAGTTCCAGGAACAGTCTTTAAACTATCAAGCCCAAACCTATGATTTGTAATCGTTGCAAATCCCCTAAATAAACCCTTATCAGTTGTTCTTACAAATTCAGTTTCAACTCCACTCATAATTAAACCCTCTTCTATGTTTTCAAATGCAGTTGCGTCACTTTCTGTTGTGTATTGAGAAATCGCATTGTCTACAATTTGATGGTAGAAAGTAGATTTAAATCTACTTTTTTTAGATGGATAAAGGTTAAAGCCAATTTCCCTTCCCAAAGCACTCTCAAATTCCAAATTAGATAGTGTTCTATCTTCTGGGTTAAATATTTCGAAGGCTGTTGGATCGCTAAATCCTGTACTTAATTGAGTGAATAAGCTTATTTTATCACTTGGACTAAAACTAATACCAAACCTTGGTAATATACTCAAGTTTTGATTTTCAACATCATACTTGTATGCTTCGTCATAATTAACCATTCCACTCATATTTCTAATTCTATTGTTTGCGCCAAATTGGACTTCAGCTCTGAATTTTGTGTCGTCAGTTATTACAATGCTAGTGCTTACAAATGTTTGTCTAGCGATTAAATTCAAATTATAGGTCTGAGAAGGGTTTTCAGAGATATAGCTATCGTATTCCAGCATACTGGTTTCATCTTTGATATGTATTAGAGAAAACTCCGAACACAGCTTCCACCTTTCGTTTAGACTGGATTTTCTCATTAAAGAAAGCTTCAAAGATCCTCCAAATCCAACTTCATCCTTAAATCCCTGGTAAAAATTTGATGTGCCGTATGGGTTTTTCTTTTTTGTAGATCTTCCTAAAAGAGCAAAAGACATTGAAGTCTTTTGGTCAAAAGATGTTTTGTATTTGTATCCTAAAACACTCCTCTTTCGATCTACGTGTGCGTTGTAGTTGTTGCCAGGACTATATGTAGGATTAACATTTGCAATACTATCGTTCAATGATCCGGGTAATGCCCAAGCGCTAATTAAAAAACCACCAATAAAAGTATGAAGACCTTGTTTTTTATCTTCAAGTTGGTTTTTTAAATATACTTGGTCTTTGTAATTCCATTCCCAATCTCTGTAGCCAGGATTTTCAGAGGTTATAATACTTAGGCTAAAGTTGCCAAAATGATTAGAATTGGTACTATTATAAGTTAGTCGAGATTGAAGCCCTTGATTTCCAATATATCCAAAATTTGGATTGTATGGAGAAGGAGAGTAATCGGTTATTCTTCCAGTTGTAGTGATTCTTTGGTGAATACTAGTTTTTTCACCACTAGAATTTGGACTAATTGTATTGACTAAAAATGCCCCTCCATATGCTCCTCCGTATGAAGCAGCTGCAGGTCCTGTGATTACACGCAAATTAGAAACAAGATCCGGGTCAAGCCATTCTATCGGAGAATTCCCATCTGCTTCAGTAAATATAAAGCCATCAATTAATAGCATTGAATTTCTGATAGAGTATGGTGATCTTAATGATGATCCTCTAACATGAATTCTTCTGGAACCACCTTCACCTCGTGTTTCCATTTTAACACCAGGAATTGCATTTAAAGCTCGGCTCATATCGCTACTTCCGTGTGAATTAATAATAGTAGAATCTACTGAGTAAACAGCACCAGTAATAAGTTTTTCAGGTGCATTAATTCTGAAAGACTCAACTTCCGCAGTTTTAAGATTAGTTTGGGCTAAAGACTTAATACATAGCGAAGAAGCTACTAAAATCCACAGTATATGTTTATTCATTCCTGAAGACTGAAAGTACGAGTTATTTTATCACCTCCTTTTTTTAGAATAATGTAATATTGTCCTTTTGAAAGTTTATTGACATTTATTCTATTTACTGATGAAATAAGTTCTCCTTCAAGAACAGTTTTGCCATTATAATTAACAATGCTATATGTACCGTCAATAAGCAATGTACTTATTTCAAGATTTAGTATGTCAATTGCAGGCACAGGGTATAGTTTTACATCAATTTCGTCTTTAATTAATTCAACATCAGAATCTGGTCCTTCAGGCGAAAATTTCTTTATAAAATTTGGTCCGCTGCCAGGGTATTGAGGACCATTTAACGCTAAGTAAATAGCACCTGTATACGGATTGACAGCAACGTCTCTGATACGTTGGTTAAATTCTGAAAAATATTGATCTTCAGATAAAATTTCTGTTCCATCTTCACTCATATGCAGAACACTTAATCTTTCATATTGTGCACTCAATCCACCAAGAACAGCCATTAACACACAATTATTCCACGCGGGTATTGCTTGATGGTCATAATACTCAATACCATTTACTGCAATACATGGTGACCAAGATTTAAGTGGTTCTTTTACATTAAACTCATTGCAAAACTCCATTTCTGATGCTCCATTACATTCTCCTTCAACTTCAGGCCAACCATAATTTCTTCCCGCTTCAATAATGTTGAATTCATCCCAGTTGCTCTGTCCGTGCTCAGAGCTGTAAATTATTCCATTTGGTCCTAAACATAAACCTTGACTATTTCTATGTCCCCAAGTGTAAACGTAGCTATTTCCAAATGGATTGTCAGACGGAATACTTCCATCTAGGTTTAATCTTAAAGTTTTTCCATTTAAATGTAACTGATTTTGAGACGACCAGCCACCATCACCTACATCACCAGTCGTCATTAGCAATGTGTTGTCTGGAAGTACAAGTAATCTTGAGCCATTATGTATGCCACCAGCATCAACATTAAGTAAAACTTCTTCATTTACCAACTCGCTTCCGTTCCAATCAAACACGCTTAAATTTTCTGATGCGTTATTCCAGTTTGTACCTGTAGTATATACTAGATAAACCTTTTGAGTATTTTCCCAATCAGGATGAAATGCCATCCCTAAGAGACCTGGCTCGCCACCAGACCAAGGGTCAACATCAACAACAGTTGTATATGATCCAGTCTCCGGATCAATTCTTATAACTTCTCCTGGCCGTGTGGTAGCCCAAAGCATATCATCCGGTCCCCACTGTAAGTCCCACGGAATTTGAACTCCAGTTACAAGATTGTATTCATTTAAAATTGTTCCCTCTATATCCCATTGTGTCTGGGCTATTAAAGATGAGAAAGTAAGAAGCAGTAATGCTGTTAATAAAGTAAGCATGTTTTTCATAATCTGCAATTTAATAATTAATCTTTTGTGGCGTTTATTTGCACACCAAAATCAACCTTTTTTTAAATTAATACCATGTCAAAAAAACGTATTGCAATTAACGGTTTTGGTCGAATTGGTCGACTAGCATTCCGTATTATGCAAAACCGCGACGACGTTGAAGTAGTTGCAATTAATGATCTTACTGATGTTAATACTCTTGCACACTTACTAAAGTATGATAGTGTTCATGGTAAATTTGATGGAAAAGTTTCTGTGATAGATGGAAACTTTTTAGTAAATGGCAACACAATTAATGTTTCTGCTGAAAAAAACCCATCTGATCTTCCATGGGGAGACTATAATGTAGATGTCGTTGTTGAATCAACAGGAGTTTTTACACACTCAGATAAGGCATCTGCTCATCTATTAGCAGGTGCAAAAAAGGTTGTAATTAGTGCTCCGGCAAAAGGTGATTTGAAGACGGTTGTATTAGGTGTAAACGATAATATTTTAACTGATGACGATAAAATTGTATCGAATGCATCATGTACAACAAACTGTCTAGCACCAATGGCAAAGGTATTTAATGATTCTTTTGGCATACAAAAGGGGTTTATTACAACAGTGCATGCATATACGGCTGACCAAAGATTACAAGATGCGCCCCACAAGGATCTGCGTCGTTCAAGAGGTGCAGCTGTAAATATGATTCCTACTTCAACTGGTGCAGCAGTTGCAGTTGGCCTAGTGCTTCCAGAATTAGCTGGTAAATTAGACGGCTTGGCAGTACGAGTACCAACTCCAACTGGATCTGTTACTGATCTAACAGTTGTACTTGATAAAGATACTACAGTAGAAGAAGTCAATGCGGCAATGAAATTAGCTGCTGATGGACCTATGAAGGGAGTATTGTCTTACTGCACTGATCCAATTGTTAGCTCTGATATCATTGGTGATCCACATAGCTGTATTTTTGATTCAGAACTTACAAGAGTATCAGGGAATGTAGTAAAAGTATTCGGTTGGTACGATAATGAAGCTGGTTATGCAACAAGAGTTGCTGATCTGGTTAAACGCATTTAAAAAATGATAATTCTTATTGCAGATAGTGGTTCTACCAAATGTGATTGGTTAGCTATTGATGAAAATGGAAAGGTGTTGTCTCAATTTAGCACCATGGGATTTAACCCCTATTTTCACAATGCTGATAAAGTAGAGATGGAGCTTAACAAATCTGCGCGAATTATAGATCTTGCAGATAAAGTTAATAAGGTTTATTTCTATGGTGCTGGTTCCAGTTCTGTGGATATGTGCTCCATTATTGAGGACGGAATTTCTAGAGTTTTAGTTAATGCAGACATCCATGTAGGTCATGATTTAGATGGTGCAGCATACTCAACATGGAGTGGACAACCATCAATTACCTGTATACTAGGTACAGGCTCTAATTCATGTTATTTTGATGGCGAAAAAACTTATGAAGAGGTTCCTTCTCTTGCATATATACTTGGTGACGAGGGAAGTGGTAGTTGGTTTGGAAAGAGGCTATTGCAAGGTTTCTTTTATAAGCAACTCCCTCAACACATACATGATGATTTTATTGCTGAATTTGGCGTTGCACAATCACAAGTAACCTACGTGAACAAACGAGTTTATAAAGATGAGGATCCTAATGTCTACCTCGCCAGTTTTACTAAGTTTATTGGTAAACATAAAGAGGATCCGATTATTCGTAATTGGTTAATTGATGGATTTCACGCTTTTTTAGAAGTTCATGTAGAGTGTTTTTCAAATTTTAGAGAAGTTCCAGTACATTTTATTGGCTCTATAGCATACCATTTTAGAGAAGAATTGATTGAAGCTTGCAATAAAAGAGGCATTAGCGTGGGTAATATGATCAAGAAGCCTATTGATGGATTAGCTAAGTATCACCTCAAGTATGTAAAATGGTAACCCTCCAAAGAACTTTTTCATACATTTTTTAATTATCAAAAGTCCATTGTCGACTCATAAATAATATTTTATTATCATCACACTAAATTACAAACTTGCTGTCAGTCGCTTCACAGTTTTTATTTATTAACTAAAGTATTTTATCTAATTTATAGGTATCTAAGTTAAGATGGGAATTGTCGTTTATTCAACTTCTAAGCTAACTGGACAGTGGTCAGATCCAAATATTTCATTGTGAATTTGAGGATTAAAAGTAGAATGAAGTAAACGATTACTAACAATAAAATAATCTAATCTCCAACCAACATTTTTTTCTCTAGCGCCACCTCTGTAACTCCACCAACTGTATTTAGTCGCTTCGGGATTTGCATTTCTCCAAGTATCAGTAAATCCAGAATTTAAATGAGCAGTCATTCCGTCTATTTCGTCTTGAGTATATCCAGGAGTTTTGTTGTAGTTTGATTTGGGCCTTGCTAAATCTATTGGCGAGTGAGCAACGTTGAGGTCACCACAACAAATAACTGGCTTATCAGAATCTAATTCCTTAAGGTAATCTCTAAATGCAATATCCCATTCAATCCTAAATGGTAGTCTCTTTAAACCTGATGATGCGTTTGGAGTATATACTGTAATAAAGTGATAATCCTTAAATTCAGCTCTAAGTACTCTTCCTTCATTATCCATTCTTGATATTCCTATTCCTGCTCTTACCTCGATAGGTTTTACTCTAGTTAAAATCGCTGTGCCAGAATATCCCTTTTTTACTGCTGAAGAACTATATATTTCATAATTATCAAGAGAAGGTAAACCAAATAGTGCTTCCCTTACTTGCTGATCTTGGGCCTTTGTTTCCTGCAATCCTAAAACATCAGTATTCAATGACTCAATTATAGAATCAAAATCCTTTTTTACAACAGCCCTTATGCCGTTTACATTCCAGCTAGTTAATTTCATTTAAATGGTAGAAAATCTTTTTTAATAGTTAGTTTTTTTGCTAATTCCAGGACACTTTCAAGAGATCCAAACTCAACAATAGAATTCCCTACTTGATATAGATGATTTAGATATTTATCAGATTCGTTAAATTCAGTGGATGCCTCCATTTTTAAGAATTGAGGTCCGTCTGGGCATGGAAGAATTCGGAGTACTGAATAAGCATTTTCATCAGCAGAATATGCTATTATAATCATGCCGTGTATATCGTGGCCAAGTTCAATTATTACAGGATATCTGAGTAAATTCGAATTCCATGGCCCAACATGTCCCATGCTGAAATAGGGGTAAATCCAAATTCTATGTGGAATGTCTAATGTCAATAATTTTTTAGATATCCTCTGTGTATTTATTCTAATCTTATGAGCGTTTGTTGTCTTGGGTTCAAATTTTTCATAAGAAAGCCAAATCATAGAGGGTGCATAATACTCCATTTTGCCTAATTCAAGCTTATAATCAAAAGCGCTAGGTAAATCAAGTATATATCCTGGATAATACCACCTTCTGTTTGTAATTTTTCCAAACTCAATCTCCTTCAACATAGTAACCTTACCCAAACTCCAACAATTGTAATCCTTATCATATAAGCCTAAAAGACTTGCCATCCCAAGGTCCCCCAAATCAAAGTAGCTCACTGCTACAAGTTTATCCCCATCGTAAATACAAACTTCACGTGTATCAAAGACTGTTGAATTAGTCCCGGCGCTTAAATAATCTTCAAGATTTTCGTGAATGAAACCCTTAAATTTATACTTATGATTCTCATAAAGTTTTTCCTTGTCAGGCGTTGGGTCAGCATTTCCAATAGTAATATTAAATCTTTCTTCTGCTTTTCTTAGAATTTTCCTTTGGCTTTTCCTCAGCGTAAACTCCTCAATATTCAATCTAATATTTACTGTAGAATAAACTTCGTCATCAATACAAAGTAAATCCATTTTGTAAAGCATTACCGAACCCCTAAACCAACCAGAAGCTAGGTATTGGTCATACCTGGCTCTTGAAAGTTTTCTTGGCAAATGGGTTTGTACAAGCATTATTTAGAGCCACTTTCGAATGAATCGCGTAATAGCGGTAGTAAAATTATTAAATGGCGGGTAAATTAAAGCTAGTGCATTTGGCATATTTGTAGAATCAACAAAGCTTCTGAGATTTGAAAATTCATCAAAGCTAGCCTTGCCATTAGATCTCCCAATTCCACTTGCTCCTATTCCACCAAATCCCAAACCGGGATTCGCAACCTGTATCACAACTTCATTTATTGCAGTACTTCCAGCTTTTGTCCCTTCTACAAATTTTTCAATTTTCTTACGCTTTGAACTAAAAATATAAAGCGCAAGAGGATTGGGGTTTTTTCTAACTATTTCAAATACATCTTCAGGTTTTTTCCAAGTAATCATCGGCAACACAGGGCCAAATATTTCCTCCTTCATTATAGCCATTTCTGTTGTGCAGTTTGTAAGAAAACACGGAGAAATTTTTCTTCTTTGTTCACCTAATTCTAATACTCCACCTGGAATATGTAGCTTGGCACCTTCCTTTACAGCATCTTTAATGAGTTTTAGAATTCTATTGTAGTGATGCTTATTAACGATCTTTCCTAAATCCTCACTATAAATTGGACTTTGCCCAAACATATCGTGGATATTTTCCTCGAATCTTTTGGTAAATTCAACAGCAATACCTTCTTCTACAAGAAGGTAATCTGGTGCAATACAAACTTGGCCTGCGTTTAAATACTTTCCCCAAGCAATCTTTTTAGTAGCACCTTTCAATTTAGCAGTGGAATCTACAATAGCAGGGCTCTTTCCTCCAAGTTCTAAAGTTACAGAGCTTAGCTGCTCAGCTGCAGCCTTCATGACAAGTTTCCCAATTTGGGTTCCCCCAGTAAAGCTAATGTGGTCAAAGGGCTGAGTGGTTAATTTAGCCGCAACATCCGGCCCCCCAAGAATAATCTCAACTATATTCGGGTCTAATACAGCTTCCACAACAGTTTTAATTGCATCAGACGTCCTAGGCGTATGCTCAGACGGTTTCACAACCACTTTATTTCCGGCTGCTAGGGCAGTAATCAAAGGCCTAAAAGTCAACATCACCGGAAAATTCCAAGGCGAAATAATAAGCACGCGACCTTTAGGTTCAGCCTTCACGTACTGCCTTGTTCCAAAGAGCACTAATGGCGATGGTACCCAGCGTTTTCCAGACCACTCGTTTATATTCTTTAGGCAGTATTCAACTTCCTTTTTTAAAGGGTATATTTCCTGTAAAAGAGCCTCAGATTCGGGTTTGGATAAATCCTCTTTCAGCGCGGAAAGCAATAAATCCTGATGTGATTCAATAGAAGCCCATAGAGCTTTAATATTCTCAATCCTTTTCTTCATTTACTCTTTTACAAATTTCTTGATGAATTTTAATAACCTGTTCTAAAACCAAATCTTTTGGGTTGTTGAAGATAATAAAGTCTGAACGGTCTGCTCTTTCATCATCAGATAGTTGATTATACATACGTTCAATCACCTTTGATTTACTTATTCCGTCTCTAAGCATAACCCTCTTTTTTCTAACATCTTCTGATGCGTTCACACATATTACCACATCACAACCTTCATCAGCTCCACTTTCAAATAAAATTGCAGCCTCACTTATGGCAAATGGAGTGCTTGGAGGTAAACCTTCAGCCCAAGTAATAAATCCCTGTCTCACAGCAGGATGAATCAGTTTATTGAGAAATTTAAGGCCATCAAGGTCAGAAAAGACTAATGAACCCAATGCTTGCCTGTTTATGTCAACAGACAATCCGTCTTCACTAAAAACTCCTACGCTAAGGCCAAATCTCCCTATCACTGCCTCTCTTACATAAGAATCGTTTTGGTATATCATATGAGCATATTTATCAGCATCAAACCTTGGAATCCCCAAATTTTCAAAGATTCTTCCAACAGTACTTTTTCCAGCCCCAATACCTCCAGTTAAACCTACTGTGAATATTTGTTTGTGCATTTCATCAAAACTCATGATGTAAAGGTGGTGAATCATTACGACCTTTGCACAACTGAACACAAGAATATTTAAAAATGGCCCATATAGTTGCACCATCACTCTTAGCCGCTGACTTTGGAAATTTACAAAGAGACATTGACTTTGTTAACTCAAGCGATGCAGATTGGTTTCACATTGATGTTATGGATGGAGTCTTTGTGCCAAATATAAGTTTTGGCATGCCTGTTATTAAGGCAATTTCTCAGTACGCAAATAAGCCTCTTGATGTTCACCTTATGATTATTAACCCTGATAGATACATTGAAGAGTTTAAGAATCTGGGCGCAGACGTGCTTACTGTTCACATTGAAGCTTGTACTCATTTACACAGGACTCTAAACGCAATTAGGGATTTGGGAATGAAAGCAGGAGTAGCCTTGAATCCTCACACTCCAGTCCAGACCTTAAAAGACGTGTTAGCTGAAATCGACCTAGTTTGTTTGATGAGTGTTAATCCTGGTTTTGGAGGCCAAAAATTCATAGAAAAGACCTACGATAAGGTTAGAGAGCTAAGAGCCATGGCAAATATGGAAGGAGTGGATCTAATGATTGAAATTGACGGTGGTGTTACTCCAGATAACGCTTCAGCTCTAGTTAAAGTAGGAGCAGATGTTTTAGTTGCTGGATCTTCAATATTCAACTCACCAAATCCAGCTGAAGCTGCAACTGCAATTAAAAAAGCTTAACAGCTTAGCCCAAATTGTCCTAGTAGTTCTAGCAGATCTTGAACAGTGGTTGTGCCATCTGAGTTTATGTCAGATAAGCAAAAAGTTTGGCATCCGTAAGAGGAAAGGAATTCGAGTAAATCGTCGCTTCCAACATGTCCTGAATTGTCTATATCTGCAGATAGATCAAGTCCTACAACTTCAACAACAACACTACAAACCTCTACCTCTTGATGGGAGACAATTGCAGTATAAGTCCCAGGAGATCCAACTTGAAAATTGTTGTATCCAGACATCATTTCACCTTGCGAATTAGTCCATTCAACTGATCCTCCTTCCCAAGGAACTACTATCTCTAAATATGCAGTATCACTTACACAAAGATCAACGGTTGTGTTGTCAAAATTTTCACAAGGAGAACTTCCTTCAACAAAAATTATTCTATCCTGTTCTTCAACTTCTTGCCAATAATCGATAATTCCGCTTGGCCATTCAATTCTTATTTGGTCTACATAGGGTGTAGGGTCATTGAAATTATCTAGGCCAAAATGCTCGTATAATGTCTCTTGGCCTAGGTAATTCTCGCCACAATGTATAACTCTCCTTTGAGTAAGTTCATTATCAGTAACTTCAACCCAAGCGCCAATTCCCATGGTATTGCTGACAGTCCCTTGAATCCCTAGCTGAATGTATTTCGGAGGATCTTCATTGAATCCAGTATTCATCCATATTCTAGCCTTGTGATTGTATGTATTGTGAACTACAAAGTCAACCCATCCATTTCTATCGAAATCACCAGTTACAACCGTATTTGAGTTTAAATAATCTAAAGCGTACACATCCTCGCCAAATGGCTCCATAACATAATCTCCGTCTTCTTCAGAAAAGGGTGGATTAAAGACGAATGGTCCATTGTTTTTGTATAAGTAATTTTCTTGAAATGGTTCTAATGGCTCACTTTCAGCGACAAATAAATCTAAATCAGTATCATTGTCTACGTCCATCCATGCAGCTCCCCAACAGTATCTAACAAAGTTTAATCCGTATTCATCTGAAGCTTCTTGGTATTGTCCAGATTCTGATCCAACAAGAAGTAATGAACCAATTGCGTTATTCCCAACATGAGTTGAAGTCATAAATATGTCTTGATAACCATCCTGGTTGAAGTCACCCATTGATGCAGTCATAGCATCAAGTAAAACATCTGCACCAACAGATGACGAAATGTCTGTAAATAGCCCATTCCCCTGGTTGTGGTACAATGCGTTTTTACCGTTTTTGTCGTTTATCACATATAAATCCTGCCAGCCATCCAAATCCCAATCATACCAAATAGATTGAAACGAAAGCCTAACGTAGGGATTGATTTGGGCTTCATTGCTCACATCAGTGAATGTGAAGTCTCCATTATTTCTCATCAGTAAATTTTTATACATAGGATCAGTCAAATATTGACTTTCAATGTATCTACAAATGTGGAGGTCTAAATCGCCATCATTATCGTAATCACCCCAGGAAGAACCTGCTGTTGCAACTGAATCTGTTGGAAGGCCTGAACCATACGATACATTTACAAATGCTGAGTCTCCTTGGTTTTCTAGCAAATACATATTGCCATACTTATCCGACATAAAGAAGTCTAAGTCATAGTCTTCGTCAATATCTACCCACTGAATTGCCTTTGTTTCAGCAACCTGAATAATGGGTAACGGCATCATGTCAAACCCATTTCCATTATTAGTCCAAACCCTAACAGCACCTTCACTATTCCCAAATACTAAATCGTCCCACCCATCTCTATTCCAGTCTACAGCTGTTACACCAGCGCCAAATTGACCATTCCAGTTGTACTGTACAATTCCCCAATCAGGAGCTTTGTCTTGGAAAATTTGGGATAGGAGTATCGATGGAACAAAAGATAGAAATAGTATGAGACAAATATTTTTCACTCTTAAATTACGGTACTATTTCAGCTGTAATATCTGATTCTAATAGTGAAGTGCACATAGGTTCAAGCATTTCAAAAGATCCGCTTTTAACAGCACATTTCCCTTTAAAGTGAATAATGAGAGTACATTGTTCTGCTTGTATTACCGTGAGATCACATACGTTTACGAGCCTTTCTATTACGTGGTCAAATGTATTGTGATCGTCATTGTAAACAACCAAGGACCAATCCTCGGTGACTTTCACACCTACTTCAACTTCTTCTTGAGTATCTATTTGATAAGAAATTTTCACACTACAAAGATAAGGCTTGTTTTACAGGTGCAGTTGTATTTTTACATCATGGCAGAACTCAGTAGAAACTTTATTCAGCAAATAATAGATGCTGATTTGGCTGAAGGAAAAAATGACGGGAAGGTTCACACTAGGTTCCCGCCTGAGCCAAATGGGTATCTCCATATAGGTCATGCTAAAGCAATATGCATAAGCTTTGGTCTTGCAGAAGAATACGGTGGATTAACAAATTTAAGATTCGACGATACAAACCCTATAAAAGAAGATGTTGAATACGTTGATGCGATTAGAGAGGATGTAAGTTGGTTAGGATATAAACCTACTGGTGGAGAATATTTTACAAGCGATTATTTCGAACAATTATATGACCTAGCTTTGAAGTTAATTGACGATGGAAAGGCTTATATTGACGACCAAAGTTCAGAGGATATTGCAGCCCAAAAGGGAACACCAACAAAGCCTGGCTTACACAGTCCATTTAGGGATAGATCTCCCGAGGAAAACAGAGATTTATTCGAAAGAATGAAAGCTGGAGAGTTCCAAGAAGGTTCAAAAGTTTTGCGAGCAAAAATTGATATGTCAAATCCCAATATGCATATGAGGGATCCCATCATGTACAGAATTATGTATTCAACACATCATAGAACTGGAGATAAGTGGTGTATTTACCCTATGTACGATTTTGCACATGGTCAGTCTGATAGCATTGAGGGAATTACCCATAGCCTTTGTTCATTAGAATTTGAAGTACACAGACCATTATACAACTGGTATATAGACAATCTTGATATTTTCCCATCAAAACAAACTGAGTTTGCAAGGCTTAACCTGAATTACACCGTTATGTCGAAACGCAAGCTTTTAAGACTAGTAGAGGATGGCGTTGTTGACGGTTGGGATGATCCCAGAATGCCTACAATTAGTGGACTAAGAAGAAGGGGTTATACACCAGATTCAATAAGAGAATTTATTTCTAGAGTAGGAGTTGCAAAGCGTGAAAACATTATTGACATAGGCCTTCTAGAATGGGCTCTTAGAGATGATTTAAATAGAGTTGCTCCAAGGGTTATGGCTGTTCTCAATCCGATTAAGCTTGTAATAACAAACTACCCAGAGGATAAAGTTGAATGGCTGCCATCACCAAATAACCCTGAAGATACAGAATCTGGTACTCGTGAGATTCCTTTTAGTCGCGAATTATGGATGGAGGCTGATGATTTTAAAATTGATGCAAATAGGAAGTGGTTTAGACTAGCTCCTGGAAAAACTGTTCGCTTGAAGAGCGCATATATTGTTGAATACGAAAATCACATTTGTGATGAAAATGGAAATGTTGTCGAGGTACACGTTAAGTATTTCGAGAACTCTAAGTCTGGCTATGACACTAGTGGTATCAAAGCAAAGGGAACGCTTCATTGGGTTGAACAAGGCAATGCAGTTAATGCCGAAGTAAGGCAGTATGAAAGGCTATTTGCAGACGAAGCCCCTGATGGACATAAGGATAAAGATTTTACAGAGTTCTTAAACCCAAATTCTCTTGAAATTCTCAGAAATTGCAAGTTAGAACCGTCTTTGTCAGATGCTAAGCCAGGCACAACATAT
>MDTD01157207.1_pt1 | contig 14976 bp, 11 predicted proteins | sample 811221 | NCBI WGS metagenome assembly MDTD01 (sample SAMN05326646, study PRJNA326480) | marine metagenome | isolation source: seawater | place: Pacific Ocean: South West | collected 2011
AAGGGCCTCCGTAGTGGTGGCGGACATGGCGTTTCTCCTATGGCTGGTTTGCTGGTTCTCTGACGGGTTCACACGGACGGAAAGCAACGAAAAAGAAAGCACCCCCGGAGGCGTCCGGGGGTGCTCGGTGTTCGATCTGGTCTTTGGCGAGAGCTTGTTAGCCTGCCAGGACCCAGTCCACCATCACAGCCCGGACGCCTTGGGCGCCTTTGGCTTTGACGGCTTTTTTGGACTGAGTGAAGCTCATGGGTCGCGGATACTACCTTGCTTGTTGCGGCTGTCAACCGCTCGGGGAGTTCTTCGGCTCGGCCGGGCGATCGGGTTCAATCAAACTCGGGGAATCGCGGCGAAGGCTTGGCGGGTGAGGCCAGCAGAGGCGGGGATGGCCCGATCAGGGCTGGACCACACCCTCGCGGATCGCCCAGCGGACGAGATCGACCCGCGAGCGGACGTCGAGCTTGCGCATGGCGTTGGTGAGATGGCTCTCGATCGTCTTGGGTGATCGGCCGAGCTTCTCCCCGATGACCTTGGTCGTGCATCCCTGGGCGGCCAGCGCGATGACAGCGAGCTCGCGGGGGGTGAGGATGCTGGCCTTGGGCTCGGCGATGCTGCCGAGCATCCGCGAACGCACCGCATCGGAGTAGACGTGCTCGCCCTTCATGACGTTTTTGATGGCTTCGATGATGAACTCGGCGGGCTCGCTTTTGGTCAGGAACCCGGCGAAGCCGCAGCTGACGGCTCGGCTGATGTTGTTGTCGGTCGGGTAGGCGGTCAGCGCGATGACCTTCAGTTCGGGCTGCTCGCAGCGTGCGTCCTCGCTGGCGTCGAAGGCGTCGCACCCGGGCACGTCGAGATCAGTGATCAGAATATCGGGCTCATAATCCCGCACGATCTCGACCAGGGCGTCTCGGGATGCACAGCTTCCGACGACTTCGATTCCGGCTTCGGAATTGAGAAGGAGTGTCAGGCCGTCACGAACAACCCTGTGATCATCAAGTATGGCGCATCGAATAATCATGAGCTTGGACCATAGAATGTAATCCGAACCAGCTCCATAACAGACACCATGAACAGTAACAGTTAACAGTGAGTATACACAAATCGCGGGAAAACCCTCGCCCTGATGATGGATCGGACGGGATGTATTTTCTTTCACACAAGGCGTCTGTATTCATCACTCTGATGTCGGTAATTCAACGATGAAGTCTGTCTGCCCGGGTTTGCTGCGGACGCGGACCGATCCGGCGTGATCGAGCACGATGCCGTGCACGATCGCCAGGCCCAGCCCGGTGCCCTGCTCGTGCGTCTTGGTGGTGTAGAAGGGGTCGAAGATCCGGTCGGCGTTGTCGGACGGGATCCCCGGGCCGGCGTCGGTCACGCGGATCTCGACCGTAGACGAGTACCAGCTCGCCCTTGCGATCCTGACCGTGATCTCTTCGCCGACGGGCGAGGCGTCACGCGCGTTGACGACCAGGTTGAGCACGACCTGCTGGAGCTGGGCGGCGCTCCCGATCAGCTTGAGCGGTTTTTCGTCGTTGATCTCGATCGTCAGCCGGTACTCGTCGCCGACGAGCGACCGGAGGGTGGGCTCGAGCGACTTGACGACCTCGCCCAGGTCGATCTCGGTGTGCTCGATCTCGTGGCGCTGGGAGAAGGTCTTGAGTGAGGAGATGATGCCCCTTGCCTGGGTGACCGACTGGCGGATGACGTTCGTGGCCTGCTGAATATCCGCGGGCTTGCTGCGCTCGTTGCCCAGTGCGATCGCGCTGGTCTCGATGGCGAAGAGGACGTTGTTGAAGTCGTGGGCGACACCGGAGGCGAGCGAGCCGATCGCCTCGAGCCGCTGTGTACGCCTGAGCTGCTCCTGGACGCTCTGCTTCTCGGCTTCGACGGCTTCGCGCCGCTTGATCTCGGAGACGAGCTCTCTGTTGTGACTGGCAAGACTGGCAACGCGGGCGCGGTAGAGCAGCCAGATGATGGCGAGCAGCACCGCGATCACGAGGACGAAGAACCACCTGGTCTCGTAGAAGTGCGGCAGCATCGTGAACTGGAGTGACGCGCCGGTGGGGCTCCAGACGCCGCTGTCGTTGCAGGCCTGGACTCTCAGCTCGTACGCACCGGGTGGGAGGTTGGTGTAGCTGACGGTCTGCTCCTGCCCGACATCGATCCATCCCTCGTCGTGACCGACGAGCATGCGTCTGTAGCGGATCTGCCCGGGGGTTACGTAACTCAGCCCGACGTAGGACGCCTTGATGTCGTCGTAACCCGGATCGATCGTGAGATTGGGTTCGAGCGGTGTTGGCTTGTCCCCGACCCAGAGTTGCTTGATCTCGACGCCCGGGGGGACATGGTTGAACCCGACGAGATTGGTGTCGATGGAGACGAGGCCGTGGACCGTGGGGAACCAGAGCAGGCCCTCTTCGGAGATCCAGCCGCCGTGATGGTTGCACTCGCCCGAGTGGATGTGCGTGATCCCGATGACCATGGCGTCGTAGTCGATCGCGTGGTTGAGAGCGTCGATGGGGACGGCCAGCGCACCGGCGTTGGTGTTCATCCAGAGCCTGCCGTTGGCGTCTTCCTGCAAGTTTGCGATGGCGTTGTCGTGCAGGCCGTCGTCGGTGGAGAGTCTGGAAAGCCGGCCGTCTTTGTAACGAAGCAGTCCGCTGCCGTAGGTCGCGATCCATTGCACTCCGGAAGAGTCCGTCAGTATTGAGCGCACGTTGCGGATCGGTTGGCCGTCGTCGCAGGTGACGGCGGCGACGCTCTCGTCGGCTTGTTTCCAGAGGAACAGGCCGTCATGCGACCCGAAGAGCACACCCTGCTCGACGAACTCGACGCATCGCACGATGTTGGTGGCGTGCTCGGGGATCGAAGCGATTGGGCTGAAGTCTGGGTCTGACGCGGCGCGGAGGAAGACGCGCGACTTGCCGCCCAGAGCGACCGAGCCGTCGTCATGCTCGGCGTACGAATAGATCTGGGTGCCCAGATCCCATCGCCTGATGCGTTCGAGCTCCGGTGTCAACTCGACGACGCCTGTTTGCGTGCTGATGACGATGTGACCGTGCCGGTTGGTATAGAGCAGGTCGCTGGTTTCGTCGGGCAGGATCTCGACGCGCTCAAAGCCTGTGTCCGGCGAGCGCCTCGCCCAGTTCCAGTTCTGGTTGCCGCCGGCAACGACCAGGTCCCCCACACCTGTGACGGATTGCCCGGCCTGATTTTCGCTCAGTGTCCACTCGGTGTACCCCGAGGGTCGTATTGCGAAGAGTCCCTCAGTCAGCGTGCCGATCCAGATGGTCGATTCGCGATCGATGTAGGGACGTGTATAGGTTTCTGGCGGGAGCGTCAGGCTCTGCCAATCTGGTTCGCCCTGGCGCAGGCTCGTCAGCCGGGCCGTTCGGCAACGCTCGGGGCCGAAGAGCCAGAGCTGCTCGTCGGTCAGCAGGACAGCCACATCCCGGCTGGGGCCCAGATTTGTGATGACCGGTTGCCCGTCCTCCCAGTGACCGAGTGAGACCGAGTCCTGCGTCAGGATCGCAACGTCGCCGACCGAGTTGGCGTTGATGACGTACGCCCGTTCATCGAGGACCGTGAATTGCTTCTCCGGGTTGTCGGGGTCGAAGCTGCGGACCTCGTCGAGGGAGTACCACACGTGGCCCTCGGCATCCTGAGCCAGACCTCGTATCGGGCGGAGTGTTTTGATTGGCTGGTTCGGCTCTGAGATGAGCCGGAAGCTGTCGCCCCTGATCTCGTAGAGCCCGATGCGTGTGAGCGCGAGCAGGTCGCCGTTCTCTTGTGCGACGAGTTGATAGGGCGTGGCGGGCAGCTGGCAGATGGTCTGGAACCCGCCGTCGAAGTGGACGATATAGCCCTCTTCGGTCGCGACCCACATGCCCTCGGCGTGATCGAGGATGAGCGACGTGATGCGGATGCTGGGTATGGGCGAGTTGGTGAAGTCGAACGTCTCGAACGTGACGCCGTCGAACCGAACGAGCCCGCCGTTGGTGCCGAGCCAGATGTAGCCGTCGGGCGTCTGGCAGATGGTGTTGACGCTCGCCTGTGGGAGGCCGTGCTGCGTGCCCCAGGATCTGATCGTGAACCCCGGCGACTCCGTGTACGCCTGGGCGTGTGCGGCACCGACCGGGTGCAGCGCCAGCATCGCGATGCCGAGCAGACAGACCACACGCATCCGTCGGCTTGCGATTCGGACAGTCTCACCCAGTAGCCGCGCGCATGCACGTTTCACAGCTCAGATCATGGCGTGTGCGGTGCTGGACTGTCAATCGACGGCAAGCGAGGTCGCAGGCGCGTAGAGCAATGAGCGAGGAGCAAGCAGGAAAGAGCGAGACAGGAAGAAAGTGGGCGGAGAGGGATTCGAACCCCCGAAGGCTTTCGCCGACAGATTTACAGTCTGTTCCAATTGTCCACTCTGGCATCCGCCCATCGTGGTCACCGGCCCGGGGGCCTGGGTGGAAATGTAGGTTCCAACCCACCCAGCGGCAAGCCTGCGGGGTTGGCGGCTGTGATCCGGCGTGGGGCTGTCTTCGGGCGGGTCTATTCGGGCTTCGTCCAGTCCCAGTCCTCGTCCTTGTGGAGCTTGGTGGCCCCCTGGCGGATGCAGCGGAGGCAGATGATGGCCTCCGGGTAGGCGGGGCTCTGCCAGCAGCGGTCCTTGCGTTCTTCGAGGCACATGGTGCAGGTGTAGCCGGGCTCGAGGGCGGTCTGTTCCTCGAGGACGACGAACCGGTAGGCGAGCGTGAGGCAGTCGCCCGAGATCAGGCTGCCGCGGTGACCCTCGACGAGCGGGAACTGGCCGTCCCACGGCTTGCGCGAGAAGTCGCAGATGAAATCGGTGATTTCCATGTTCTGTGGATCGGCGCCTTGGCGTTGCATGGGGGATGGTAGTGTCGGGAGATGGCGTTGGGCATGAGGCACTAGGCACTCGGGGCGGGGTTAGGGGAGGCTGAGGACGATGTCGGCGAAGCGGTGACCCAGTTCGATCATGCCGGGTTCGTTGTAGTGGATGCCGTCGGGCAGGAAGGCCAGGTCGTCGGTGTCGAACCAATAGACGCCCGGGGTGTTCATCGCGACACTGACCTGTGCCTCGCGGACGGTCTGGGCGTAGGGCTGACCCGCGTCGCGGATGCGGCCGAGGATGAAGGGCAACTCTGGATCACCCACGTAGGTGCGCATGCTGGCGATGAAGCTCGACAGGTTGCCGGCGTAGGCGCGGGCCCGGTAGCGTTTGTCGGCGTCGCTCTCGCCCTGCATCCAGAGGAAAGCCTCGACGTCGTACTCGTACCCCATTTCGCCCAGGGCAGTGAAGGCTTCGCCCATGACGTCCTGGAGCTGGTTCCAGAGGACGCCGCCCTGTGGGTATTCGCCGGTGGGCGTGGTCCAGTACTCGTACATGGATGTGCCGCCGACGGCGAACTTGATGATGACGACCTGCTCATTGGGGTTGGCCAGAGCCACGTCGCTGCCGAAGGCGAGTTCGGGGCCGAAGAAGAACTGGGGTCCGGCGCTTGAGCATGTCGCTCCGGAGGTGCCCGGTGCGAGCGACTGGAAGGCCGGGGCGAGGTCGTTGCCCCAGTACATCATGACGTCGGCGAACTCGGAGCGCCACATCGGATCCACGTTTCGGACGTCGTCGCAGCCGGCCATGTTCGACTGTCCCGCCAGGACGTAGACCTTGAGCCTGCTCGGGTCGGGTCCGGGCAGGTCCTTGCCGTCGATACGGATCTGACGGAGCGCGAAGACCTCGCCGGACTGCGAGGTGGTTTCGCCGACGATGCGCAGGTCGGTGATGCCAGCGAGGACGGCCTGGAACTCTTCGGAGGTGGGCGCCCGGCCCTTGCCCACGAGGCGCCAGCCCGAGTCTTCGTCGAGTCCGATGGTGTAGTGCTCGAACACGCTCGGGGTGGACGGTCGGGGGAGATTGACAACGAGTCGGAGGGTGCCCTCGGGCGTTTGCGCGGTGATCCAGACCTTGGGCAGGCTTGGCGCGTAGCGGACGGCGGAGTTGCTCATCTCGAAGGAGAACGTGCCGCCGTAGGCGCGGGATTGATCGCCCAGGTACTTGGCGGGAGCGCGGAAGCACATGATGCCGCGGTATTCGTCTTTCTGGCTGATCTCGCCGGTGCGCCAGCGTGTGGGTGCATTGTAGTTTCCAACGGTGACCCAGCCGTCGTCACCGAGGGCGAAGTCGCTGGACACGATCTGGGCTTTGGCCCCGGCCGCGACGAGCAGACCGATCGCCAGCCCGAGCAAGGCAAAGCCGCGCGGGGTCGTCATCTCTGGCAGTCCATTGCACGTTCGATGTCGTCAAGACACGGACGTTGTTCCATCCCTGCCCCGGGCAGAAACTTCCCGGGGCGCAGGACTCACTCTCCGCACGTGACCATATCGCGGTCTTGCGAACTCGCAAGACGAAAAATCAGATTCAGCATTGAAACGGCACGAGATATCGGTCGCTCTGCCGTTACCGGTCGGCGGCGGGTCCGATCACTCCTGGGTGCGGACGGCGTCGACCACGATGTCCATGTCCGCCTGGTCGGCAACGCCGTCGCAGTTCAGGTCGGTCGGGTTCTGGGTCCACTCGTAGAGGTCGTCGACGTCGGCTTTCCCGTCGCGGTTGACGTCGCCCAAGGGGTCGACGAAGCCGTAGAGCTTGTCGAAGAAACGCTCGCCCAGAACGAGCATGCTGGGTTCGTCGTAATGGATGCCGTCGGGCAGGAAGGGGAGGTCGTCGGTATCGAACCAGCAGGTGTTCGGGTCTGCGTCGGCGACGGCGACCTGTGCGTCGCGGACGGTCTTCGCGTAGGGCTGGCCCGCGTCGCGGATGCGTCCGAGGATGAAGGGCAGGTCGGGCCGTCCGGTGTGGCTCCGCATGCTGGCGATGAAGTCGGTGAGCTTGGAGTCGTAGGCGTTGGCGCGGAAGCGTCTGTCGCCGTCGCTCTCGCCCTGCATCCAGATGAACCCGTCGATCTGGTGCTCGTAGCCCATCGCGTCGAGGGCGGCGCGTGCGTCGTCGATGTGCTGCTTGAGTTCAACCCAGAGGGGGCCGCCGTCCGGGAATTCCCCGTTGGGGCCCGTCGGGGTCGTCCATTGAGCGAAGAGGTCGGTGCCACCGACGGCGAACTTGATCAGCAGGCACTGCTCGTCGGGGTAGCGCTCGGCCAGCTCGCGGCCGAAGGTCAGCTCGGGGCCGAAGAAGAACTCGGGCGCGGCGTTCGAGCAGGACGCCCCGGACGTTCCGGGCGCCAGCGGGATGAAGCCGGGCATCACGTCGTTGCCCCAGTAGACCATGACCTCGTGCACGATGTCCTGCCAGCTCGGATCGACGTTGCGGACATCGTCGCAGCCGCACATGTTCGACTGGCCTGCCAGGATGTAGACACGCACGTTGGCGGGGTCGAATCGGACCGAGTCGAGGGCGATGACGTCGTCGGGCTGGGCCCCTGCGTCGGCGATGATGCGCAGGTCCGTCATGTCGCCCATGAGTTCGCGGAACTCGAGAGCCGTCGGGGCCCGGGCCTCGCCCACGACTTCCCAAGGCTGGTTCTCGGAGAGCTTGACGGTGTAGGAGTTGAACATGAACGCGCGATACATCGGCCGGAGGTCGATTGAGAGCGTCAGGCTCCCGCCGGATGTGTTGCCCGTCAGTTCGACGCGCGGCACGCTTGGGGCGAAGAACTCGAGTGATGAGAACAACTCGAAGGAAAGCTCGCCGCGGTAGCCGGCCGAGACGTTCCCGAGATAGCTGGCGGGTGCGACGAAGGCCATCTCTTCGGCGCCGGCGTCGATCTGCGCGACGTAGTCACCCATGAACTGGATGGGCGTGCCGCCGTTGCCCGCGGCGGTCCAGCCGTCGGCGCCGGATGCGAAATCACTCTGAGCGAGCTGGCCCGTTGCCGAAGACGCGCAGAGGAGTGTGAGTGCGGCGATAGAACAGGTCAGTTGATGATGAGATGGCATGAAAGAGCATTCCCTCGCTTGTATACGTCCCGGTCCCCGGAACGCGTCAACCCACACCAAGATGCGTCAGTCGGTGACGACAACGACATCCCGGCGGGCTCCCCCCAAGCAGAATATTGTATCGGGTGAGAGGATGGGCAAGCGAAACCCACGATGACAAAGGGGTTTAGGGCTGTCGGGTCTGACCGGATCAGACCTGATATCCCCACCCCTCATCACCGTAAACGGGGATTACAGATAACGCCCGGTCAGCTTATGAGCCTTCAGAACCTCCGCTCGGCTCAACAGAGGCATGCGGACGACGTCCTTGAGGTGGGGCTCGACCATCGCCCGGAACTGGACCTGCTGCTCCGCAATGGGCAGCATCGCGTCGATCACGGAGAGCCCGCGCTCGTCGACGAGCCGCTCGTATTCCTCGTAGATCCGGCCCTGGAAAAGACGGAAGCTCTGGTACGGGTCTTCGCTGAGACCGAGGTCCATGCCCGCCTCGTAGTACTTGAGTTCGGGGCGTCCGTGGAGGATGCGTCCGAGCGCGACTTCGAGCGGGAGTCGGAAGTAGACGGCCAGGTCGGGCTTTGGCGCAAAGCGGTACATGCGCCGGACGAAATCGCGGTCCATGCCGCGGGCCGCGTCGCGCGCGAAGGCGGTGTAGATGTAGCGGTCGGCGAACACGACGCCGCCGGCGCGGAGAGACGGCAACATCTCGCCCTCGAACCGGTCGGCGAAGTCGGCGGCGTGGATGAGCGAGAAGGTGAGCGGGCTGAGCTGCCGGGTGGCCTTGCCGCGTCTGGTGGTCTCACGGACGAGGTCCGACGAGTTCCACTCGCTGAAGTACGAGCAGTAACCGAGTGAGGCGACCCACTTCTTGAGCAGGTCCAGCTGGGTGCTCTTGCCCGAACCGTCGAGCCCTTCCACGACGATGAGCTTGCCGGGCAGGGGCTCTTCCATGTACGGCTTGTACGGCGCCCGACGCGTCTGAGGCTTGCCGCTCTCGGCGCTGCTCGAGTCCGACCAGCGGATGATCGTCTCGAGCCCGAAGACGTTGGCGATGAGGTCGGCCTTGCGCTGGGCGCCCTCGATGCACGCGACGGGGTTGTTCTTGCTGTGTGCCAGGATGCGCAGCGTCTTGTCCTCGAGCTCGATCTGGACCGACTCGACGTCGCGGGTGTGGGTGCGATCGAGCCCGTCGGCGACGCGGAGGACGGCCGCCAGGTGACGGGCCGCGTCCTGGTTCTCGCTCGAGAGACGCTGGAACTCGTCGTGGTCCTTGCTGGGCAGGCTCTTGCGGTGATAGCGGGCGACGACGGCGATCAGCTCGATCTCTTCCTGTGTGAAGCCAGCCAGCCCGCTGTGGATGATCAGGTGGTAGCTGTGGCGGTGGTGACGGGTGTAGTTCATCACCATGCCCACGTCACGGAGGATCGCGGCGGCTTCGAGGATCTCGCGGTTGCGCTTGTGGTTGGGGATCAGCTCAAGGTCGGCGAGCTGGTCGTAGATGCTGGTGGCGAGCTTGGAGACGTGGATCGCGCCCGGGATGTTCACGCCGCAACGGTCGGCGAACTCGATCGCCGTGGCCAGTGTGGGTAACGCGCCGGCCGCGACGGCCGAGGGCGCGCCGGCGAGCTCGTCGATCATCTCGAGGATGATGCCGTCGCGGACACCGCGGTCGTGCACGCGGATGCGGTCGACCTTGAGAGACTCCATCAAGCCCTCTGCGATAGCGAGCCCGGCGACGATGATGTCGTAGCGGTCGGAGCTGAGCCCCTGGATCGCGCCGCGATCGCTCACAGCCAGATTCGAGAGCTGGTCGATGAAGTCCTTGACCTCGGCGAGCGTCACCTCGTGCCCACGCGTGGAGTTCGGGACAAGGCCGAAGGTCTCCGTGCCCGGCTGGGAGCGGAGGCTCATGGCCGCGAGCGTGGTGATGGTGCCCCCGGTGCCGACGAGCATCTCGGGCATCTTGGCGAACTTCTTAGCTTCCTGGCGGATCGCGTCCTTGACGAACGAGCGGAGTTCCTTGAGCGCCTTGCCCTCACCCGGGCCGCAGGAGCCGAACTGCTCGGTCAGCCGGACGGCTCCCAATCGCAGCGGGTGGACGGAGGCGATGCTGCCGTCGTCGAGGCTGACGAGTTCGGTGCTGCCCCCGCCGATATCTGCGACGGCCATCGTGCGGCCGGAAAGGTCGATCTCACCCGCGACGGACCGGCAGGCCAGCTCGGCCTCGCGCTCGGCGGTGATGACCTCCACCTTGTGCCCGGTGCGGGAAAATATCATCTCCAGGAACTCGTCCTTGTTCTCCGCCTCGCGCACGGCAGCCGTGGCCACGATCCTCAGCCGACGCACGCCGAAGCCCTTGGCGATCTCGCACATGTGCGCCACCGCGTCAACGGCTGAGGCCATCGCGTCGGGATCGAGCTTGTTCGCCTCGGCGGCCTTGCGCCCGAGCCTGGGCATCGCCTTCTCGTCGTCGATCACGCGGTAGCCGCCCGAACGCGGCGCGTCGGCGATCACGAGGCGGACGGTGTTCGTCCCGACGTCGATCGCGGCCAGGCGCGAAGCGCGCTGGCCCGAGCTTGCGCGAGGGAACTCGTAGGAGAGCATGGTCATGGCTTAGCCCTCCTCCTTTCGTATGGCCGAGCTCGGCCTGACGCCCGTCTGGTGCAGGACGCGTTTGACCTCGGTCTGCAGGTCGCTGAACACATGGTTCATGTCGCGGTTGGCGTCGATGCGCACAAGGTCGAAGCGTTCGACGAGGGAGTCGAAGACGCGGAGCACGCGCTCCTGATACTTCATGAAGGAGCTGTAGATGTCCCGCTCCTCGATGAAGTCCATGCCCGATTCCCAGTAGTCGAACCCGCCGCCGGCGATCACGCGGGGGACGAGGTTCTCGACCTCAACGTCGAGGTAGATGACGGCGTCGGGGATGGGCGAGAAGCGGTAGATGTCCTCGACCCACTCGGGGTCCGAGCCGCGGACGATCGAGCGTGCGAGCGAGGCGAAGATGTAGCGGTCGGTGAGCACGACGAACCCGGCCCGGAGTGCGGGGATGATCTCGTTCTCGACGCGATCGGCAAAGTCGGTCGCGTAGAAGAGGTCCATGGTGAGCGGGCCGAGGGTGTGGCCCTCTTTGGCCCTGCGGAGCCCGTCGCCGGCCAGTCCCGATCGGGTGAGCGCCGAGCGGACGACGCCGTAGCCGTCGTTCTCGAGCCATTCGTGGAGGAGGGCGATGTGCGTGGAGCGTCCGACGCGGTCGGTGCCCTCGACGCAGATCAGGGCGCCCGGGTACTCGCTGGTATCGACGGGGCCGGCGCCTGTGAAGGCGTACTGCTGTCCGTAGGAGAGGCCGCGGTAACCGGTCTCCTCGAGCTGGCCGTTGGAAGGTGTGGGTGTGGGCTGCATGGTGTCTCCGAGTGGACTCGGAGGATCATAGACGCTCGTGCCCGGAGCCCTCGCGTTCGCGGGCGCTTCACTCGGCGTTTACGGTTTCTTCAAACATGGCCTCGACGAATCGGTCGGGGTCGAAGGGCTGCACGTCGTCGGGGGTCTCGCCCACGCCGATGAGTTTGACGGGGATCTCGGTCTGCTGGCGGATGGCGACGACCATCCCGCCGCGGGCGGTGCCGTCGAGCTTGGAGAGGAAGATCCCCGTGACGCCCGCGGCCTCTGCGAATCCCTCGGCCTGTCGCAGCGCGTTCTGCCCGGCGGTCGCGTCGAGCACGAGCAGCACCTCGTGGGGCGCATCGGGGATCTGCTTCGTCGCGACGCGTTTGATCTTGGAGAGCTGGTCCATCAGACCCGCCTGGGTCTGGAGGCGGCCGGCGGTGTCGAGGATGATGACATCCACACCCCGGGCCACGCCCGCTGAGCACGCGTCGAAGGCGACGGCTGCGGGGTCGCTGCCTTCCTGCCCTTTGACGATGCCGACGTCCAGACGCTCGGCCCAGATCTCGAGCTGGCGGACGGCTCCGGCGCGGAAGGTGTCGCAGGCGCCGAGCAGGACGGTCTTGCCGTCGGCTTTGAACTGGCGCGCGATCTTGGCGATGCTGGTCGTCTTGCCCGCGCCGTTGACGCCCGTGACGAGCACGACGGTCGGGCCGGTCTCGGCGAGGTTCAGGCGCCGATCCTGTTCGGGCCACATCGCCTTGATCTCTTGCTTGAGGTAGTCGAGCGCGTCCTCGCCCTTGGTCATCTCGCCCTTGCGGTAGGCGTCGCGGATGCCGCCGCTGAGCGCGCGGGCCGCGGTGACGCCGACATCGGCGCGGATGAGCCGGGCCTCGATCTCCTCGATCAGTTCTTCATCGAGCTTGCGGCCGCGCAGCAGCGAGACGATGCCCCCGAGGCTCTGGCGCGTCTTGGCCAGGCCCGTGCGCAGTTTGCTGACAACGCTCTTGAAGATCGCCATCGCTTACGACCCCGCTTCTTCCGTGGCGGCCCCGTTGGTTTCGAGGACGCGCTTGAGCAGCTTGTCGAGGATCGCGTTGACGAACGCGGGGGACTTCTCGGTGCTGAATTCCTTCGCGAGTTTCACGGCCTCGGCGACGGCGGCCTTGGGCGGCGTCGTGCCGTGGGTCATCTCGTAGTGCGCCAGCCGGAGCAAGGCCCGGTCCACAGCGGGCTGGCGGTGCACGGGCCACTCGGGCGCCAATTCGGCGACCGCGTCGTCGGCGGCCCCGCGATGCTCGAAGGCCTTGCTTGCCAAGTCGAGCGCTTTGTCTACCTCGCCCGGCTTGAGGTCCTCGTCGATGTCAATCGAGGCGCGGACGCGGTCGAGCTCGGCGTCCTTGACCGCGTCGAGCTGGTACAGGGCCTGGAAAGCGAGGCGTCGGATGAGGCGGGGGGTGGCCATAGGCGTTTATTCGTTCTCGGATTTGTCTTGAGGGAGATTCGTTTCGAGGCGTTCGACTTCGCACGGACGCCCCTGCGCCACGGCCCGGGCGATCGCGTCCATCGAGGTCAGCGTGTCCATCAGAGCCGCGGCGGCTTCTTCGCCCTTGTTGCCCTTGGCGCCGCCCGACCGGGCACTGGCGTGATCGGCGGTCTCGGCGGTGATGAGCCCGAAGGCGACGGGGATGCCCGTCTCGATGGTGATCCGGGTGATGCCTTGGGCGACGGCGTCGGCGATATAGCGGTCGTGCAGGGTCTCGCCGTGGATCAGGCAGCCAAGCGCCACCACCCCCTTGTAAGCCCCGCTCCGGGCGGCGGCGTTCGAGAGAGCCGTCAACTCGAAGGCCCCGGGGGCGTCGATGACGGCGATCTGGTCCGCGGGCACGCCCCGGCGCTCGATCTCGGCCCGGGCGGCCTCGAGCAGGCGCGAGGTCACCGACCGGTTGTACCGGCTCACGACGATCGCGATGGGCGAAGGGGGCTTCACAGACGCGATGGTAGGCCCCGGGGCGGTAGGATCCGCCCATGCGAGGTCTGATCCAGCGAGTGGCCCCAGTGCTCCAACTGACACGGGTGACGGGCGCGTTCTCGGCGGTTGCCAACGTCTGGTTTGTGATTGTCTGGACACGGGCGTTCGAGCAGGAAGCGGGCACCAGGCAGATCGACGAGCGATCGATCTGGGTCCTGCTCGCCGGCGGCGCGGTCGCGGCTCTCGGGCTCTACGCCTTCGGGGCGGCCCTGAACGACATCCTCGACGCCAAGCGGGACCGCACGCTTCGGCCCAACAGGCCCCTGGCCTCCGAGCGGATCTCGGAAGAGATCGCTATGAGCGTGGTGATCGGGACGCTGGTCTGCGCGATCCTCGGCTCACTGGTGCTCGGGGCGGAGGCGGTGACGCTCACCTCGGTCGCGGCGATCGGGATCACGATCTACAACGTGGCGGGGAAGTTCGTGCCGGCGATCGGGCTGCCGGTCCTGGCGCTCGTGTACGCGGGGCACATGCTGGCGCCGAACCACGCGCTGGTCTTCACACTACCCGTCTGGCTCGTCATGACGCACGCGATGGTCGTGGGCGGGCTGGCGCACACGATGGAGCATCGTGTGCCGAGGCTCAGTTCGCGAGCCGTGCTCTTTGCCGTGGCGGGCTGGGCGGCCTGCTCGGCGGTGCTGCTGGCGCACGGGTCGGCCCAGAGCGAGGGCGCGGGCATCTGGCCCAGCTGGGTGCCTTGGCAGGCTGTGCTCTGGATCGGTGCGACGGCAATCGTCTTTGCGCTGGTCTGCTACAGGCGCGTGCGTCGGCTCGGGTTCAACGAGCGATCGGGCGAGAAGGTGCGCCGGTATGGCACACTCTGGCCCGCGGTGTACGCCTGCGCCTGGCTTGTGGGCGCGGGCAAAACAGGCGAGGCGTGGCCGCTGATCGCGCTTCTGGCGGTGGGCGTACTGGGGATGACCATCCTGCGCGAGGCGTACGCGATGGTCGAGGAGCCGATCGAGTTCCGCAGATGAGCGCCGATTAGTTGAGTTTGAAGATGAAGAAGATCGCCGTGAAGATCGAGTCGGCGATGATGATCGAGACGAGGCACTGAACGACGGTGTCGGTGGTGGCCCGCCCGACGCCCGCGGCTCCGCCCGAGGTTTTGAGCCCGTTGGCGCAGGCGATGGCGCCGATGAGCGCCCCGAAGATGCCCGCCTTGATCATGCCTGTCCAGAAGTCGACGCCCTTGAGCTGGTTGAGCATGTTGTCCCAGAAGATGGAATAGGGGATCGCCAGCACAAGCCGGGAGATCAGCATCGCGCCGCTGACGGCGACGATGTTCGAGATCACCGCGAGCGAGAACATGCTCAGGATCGAGGCGATGAGCCTGGGCACGACGAGGAAGCGCACAGGGTCGAGCGCGTGGACCTCGAGGGCTTCGATCTCCTCCCCCACCACCATCGTCCCGAGTTCGGCGGCGATGGCGGCCCCGGCGAACCCGGTGAGCACGATCGCGGCCATGAGCGGGCCGAGCTCACGCAGGACAGCGACGCCGATGATGTTGGCCACGAGCTGGCGCGAGCCGAACTGGTCCAGCGGCGGTGCCATGTTGAGCGCGAGGATGAGCCCGACGCTGAACGAGA